>VTLG01012717.1_pt1 | contig 64884 bp, 85 predicted proteins | sample 4694571 | NCBI WGS metagenome assembly VTLG01 (sample SAMN12604809, study PRJNA352737) | marine metagenome | biome: ENVO:00000447; feature: ENVO:00000209|ENVO:00000569|ENVO:01000036; material: ENVO:00002151; isolation source: viral sequences binned using virsorter ...
GAACAGGTCTGATGAATCCATCTGTTTATAATGATAATGGAAAGATTATTGTAAATTTAAGACACGTTAATTATACTTTCTACCACTCAGAGAAAAAGACTTTCCAACATCAATGGGGTCCTTTGACATATGTGCATCCAGAAAATGATATGCACTTAAGGACAACAAATTATTATTTGGAGATGGATGATAATCTTGATATAGCAAGATATAATAAAATAGACACATCAACTTTAGATAAAGAACCTTTGTGGGATTTCGTTGGTCTTGAGGATTCTAGGATATTTCGTTGGGAAGGGGATTTATATATTTCGGGAGTAAGAAGAGATACAACGGAGAATGGACAGGGCAGAATGGAACTTTCTAAAATAGAAGTTACTGAAGATGCTGTAAAAGAAGTTTCAAGAGTTCGTATTGATCCTCCAAAAGATCCAAATTCATATTGCGAAAAGAATTGGATGGCAATTACTGATATGCCATGGCACTATGTAAAATGGTCTAATCCGACAGAAGTTGTTAAGGTAGATCCTATTACAGGAAAATCAACGACTACACATCTAACTGATATGGTTAGTATTCCAAGAGATGTTAGAGGAGGATCTCATGTTATTCCAATGGACTTTGGACAAGCAGGGGATGAAAACTATCATTTTGCACTAACTCACGAAGTTGATTTGTTTGACAGCGAAGTTGGAAGAAAAGATGGACTTTATAAGCATAGATTTTTAGTCTGGAATAAAGCATGGCAATGCTGTGCATTTTCTAAAGATTTTTCTTTTATGGATGCACATGTTGAATTCTGTACTGGTATGTGTTACTATAAGGGAGATTTGTTAATGACCTTTGGTTTCCAAGATAATGCTGCGTATCTATTACGAGTTTCTCCTAAAGTTGTAGAAGATTTTATATATGGAAAGTACGATGAAAAGAACTGATATTATTCAATCTTTAATTAATAAGATAGGTGCTGAGAACTATCTTGAAGTGGGTGTTTCAGCAGGAGAAAATTTTAGAGATATTAAATGTAAAAATAAAGTAGGTGTTGATCCAGAACCATCTACTCCTGCAACTATTCATACTGATTCTGATAGTTTTTTTAAAGATAATAAAAGAATTTTTGATGTAATATTCATTGATGGATTACATCATGCAGATCAAGTTTATAGAGATATCAATAATTCATTAGCAATTTTAAACGATAAAGGATTTATTGTATGCCACGATATGAATCCTCAACTAGAAGAGCATCAAACTCTTCCTTATCGGGGAGGTATTTGGAATGGAGATTGTTGGAAAGCATATGTACGATTGAGGCAAGAGAGAGAAGATCTTGCTATGTGTGTTGTTGACACTGATTATGGTTGTGGTATTATAGCAAAAGGTTATCAAGAAAAACTTGATAAGATAGATGATTTAAACTTTAATACTTTTTCTCAGAAAAGAAAAGAATGGTTAAATCTAATTTCACCAGAACAATTTTTGTCTAAGATAGTGGTAGCAAATTCTAACGAAGTTGATTATGATAAAAGATATCTTACTAATCTTCTTCATCATTACATTCAAAATCCAGACGATCCAGAGATAAATTATCTTCTTGCTATGTTCTATTGGGATATAGGACAGACAGCAGCTTGTATGTCTTACTGTCTAAGAACGGTTGAGAGAAGTGAAAAGAAATTATTACAATATGAATGTTTGATCCGTGCTGCGATGTGCTATGAAAAACAAGGAACAAGAAAGTTTACTGTTAAAGGATTAATTCAAAATGCGATGATCGTAATGCCAAGTCGTCCAGAAGCACATTTTCTTCTTGCAAGACATTATGAACATCATAATCAAAGCGATGATGGTGCTTGGAAAGATTGTTATCAAACTGCCTGTATAGCAGAAGCATTTTGCGAAAGAGATCCAGAACCACTTCGCACACAAGTTGATTATCCAGGATATTATGGTATTCTTTTTGAGAAAGCAATATCATCTTGGTGGTGTGGTCTCTGCGATGAGGCTAGAGATATGCTTCAAGATCTTCTTGACAACTATGATCTTGACGAAACTTACAGAGCAGCAGTTATCGACAACCTTAAGAGATTGACTAAAGATAATAATGTAGGTTTACCTAAGTTAAATTGGTATAATAAAAAAGATCATAAAAAACTTAGACATAATTTTAGAAACTCTAAAAATATAGAAAAGAACTATGCGGAATCTTATCAAGATATGTTTGTTCTTTCCATGTTAAATGGTAAAAAGAACGGAACCTACCTTGAAATTGGTGCAGGTAATTCTTTCTATGGAAACAATACTGCATTGATGGAAGTTAATTATGATTGGAAAGGTGTTGCGATTGATATTGATGAGAATTTTGTTAACGCACATAACAGTGAAAGAAAACATAATTGCGTTCTAAAAGATGCTCTTAAAATAAATTATGAGAGATTTTTATTAGGATTAGATATGCCAAATGACATTGATTATTTGCAGTTAGATTGCGATCCTCCAGAGGTAACTTATAAAATTCTTCTCAATATGCCATTTGAAACTCATAGGTTTGCTGTTATAACTTATGAACACGATTATTACTGCGATGAAACTAAATCTTTTAGAAATAAGTCTAGAAAATACCTTGAATCTTTTGGTTATAAATTAGTTGTAGATAATATATCTCCAGATGATGAAAGACCTTATGAAGATTGGTGGGTTCACCCAGATCTGGTCGATCAAAAGATCATAGATAAAATGCTTTGCGTTGACGGTAAAACTAAAAAAGCTGAAAAATACATGTTCAATTCTTTATAAAATTATGTCGATACCAGTTATTGGAGTTCCTGTTACTAATAGTACTTTTTGGGTAAGTCGTTTGCTAACTAGCATTGATTATCCTGTTGATGAAGTCTTTATTGTTAATAATAATGGTAGGGGAGAACTTGATGAAGATCTTGCAAAGTTAGCAAGTTTAAAGTATAAGTATATTAAAAAGGTAAAGGTTGCAAATTTACCTGGTAATCTTGGAGTCTCAGGTGCTTGGAATTTAATTATCAAGTGCTATGTTATGGCACCATATTGGATCATATGTAATGATGATGTTTCTTTTTGTCCAGGATTTTTGGAAGAGATGATGAATACTGCCAATTCAGATCCAATGATTGGAATGGTACACGGAAACAAAGGAGATTATGGTGTAGGTAGTTGGGATTTATTTCTTATTAAAGAAAGTATTGTTAGACAATTTGGTTTGTTTGATGAAAATCTATATCCTGCATATTGTGAAGATGCTGATATGATTATGCGTTTCATACATCGTCCTATCAAAAAAGTAATAGAATTAGAAAGTCAGTATTATCATGGATTTGGAAAGAAAGATGAATACTATACTCATGGAAGTCAAACTAAAAAGACTGAACCAGAGTTGGCAGAGAAACTTGAAAGATCCAACGTGTTGAATATTGATTACTTAACTGAAAAATGGGGTGCAAATTGGAGAGTTCAAGGACCAACTTACCTACCGTGGGAAGGAGATTCAATGGAAACCAATCCAAACGGAGATGCAAGAAGAGTTTCGAGCACAACTTTTGATTTAGATTTTATACGTAGTAAACATTTAGGGTTCTAATGCTAAGTGATAGTTTTCTTACAGTTAATCCAGATTATAGAAAACATCAACGAGTAATTATAGTTGATAATTTCTATAAAGATCCTGATCAGGTCAGGAAGTTTGCTCTGGAACAAGATTATTATGACGATGAAGGTTACATCGGAAGAAGAACTCGCAAACAATTTTTCATACCAGGTTTAAAAGAAGCATTTGAAGATCTATTAGGAATAAAAATTACCAAATGGGAAGAGCATGGAATGAATGCTAGGTTCCAACATAACTGGGCAGGAGAAAAACTGGTATATCATTGTGATGAACAAGCATGGGCAGGTATGATATACTTGACACCAGATGCTCCTCCTGAGTGTGGAACAACCATGTTAAGACATAGAGCAACTAAGATTCATCATAATACTATGATTGATTGGGAGTCTGGACAAGGTAACGAAGTGTTTCCAGGTAGAACTTTCTTAGACAAAACACCATATGAAGTGGTTGATGTTGCAGGAAATGTCTATAACAGATTAGTTCTTTTCAGTGGTGGAAACATACACGCTGCTTCAGAATACTTTGGAGATTGTATGGAGAATTGTCGATTATGGCAAATGTTTTTCTTCGATTAAGAAGAGAACCTTAATTAAATAAATATAGTTTTAGGAACTAAAGATGAACGTAGCAGTTTTTTCCAAACCAAATTGTCCCTATTGTGATAAAGTAAAAAAGATATTTAAGTTGACAAAAATCAGTTATGCGGTATATAATTTAGATGAACATTTTAACAGAGATGCCTTTGTATCAGAATTTGGAGAAGGATCTACCTTTCCTCAAGTCATAGTCGATGGCAAAAAGATAGGGGGTTGCATTGATACTGTTAAATTTTTAAAGGAGAAGAAAATCGTTTAATGAATCAATTAAAATCAAGTAATGATCTTGAAATGAATCGTGGTTTTGAATTCCTGATAAAAGGAAATAAACCAAAACGTCACAAACCGATACATATTATTTTTAAAAGAGTTGGTTCTTTCTTCAAAAGAGAATTAAACATCTATTTTGAATTTTCTTTATCCATAAAGAAATCTAAACTAAATAAATCAAATACCTTAAAGGAGGTGCGTAAATGAATTTGAGCACTATTGATATAATACTGATATCCGTATTACCTATATCATTCGTACTTTTTTCATTAGGATCTATATTAGGTTGGCTAGTGAGAGATTATATGCTAAACTATCAAGAGATACCAAAACCACATCCTGAGATGTTTGATATGAATGGGAATTTAGTTCCCGATGAGGTAATTGCATTTAACTTTGAAAATTATGACAACAACGAAACCGAAGAAGACGACTAGAAAAGCAGCTCCTATCCCAGATCTCCCTGTAAATCCATTTATATTTGAGATTCTTGATGTTGTTGTAGCACAGAAAACAAAAGCAAGAAAGATTGAAGCATTAAGAAAATTTGGAGACAATGCTCTTAAGACCATCTTCATTTGGAATTTTGATGAAACTGTAATATCTACACTCCCGCCAGGCGATGTTCCATATGCTGCTGTGGATGAGCAGGATTCTTTCAGTGGAACTCTAAGTGAAAAGATTCGCGATGCTGTTGATAAGATGGATGAGTTAGGATCTAAGTCTTTAGGATCTCAAGATCAAGGAAAATCATCTATAAGAGCAGAGTTCAAAAGATTTTATAACTTTGTCAAAGGTGGTAATGATGCTCTTAGTTCTCTTCGTAAAGAGACTATGTTTATTAATATCCTTCAAGGATTACACCCACTAGAAGCAGAGATCGTAGTTCTAACAAAAGATAAGAAGTTACAAACTAAGTATAAAATAACTAAAGAGATAGTATCTGAAGCATTTCCAGATATTAGATGGGGAAATCGTTCTTAATTGAAATTTTTATTATGGCAGAAAAAGAAACTAAAACAAGTTTAAAAAAACCCGCTAAAAAAGCAGAGAAGAAACCAGAAATGAAACAAAATTGGTCTTCCAATGAAAAACAAACATCAAAAGATGTTTATGGTTGTGAAATTTTAGTGGACAATGGCACTATGGAAGAGGTGTCAAAAACAGAATACCCTAATGATGCTTCTATAATAAAGTATTATGTTGATGATAAAGTTTGTCTTGATTTAACTAGAGGTAGTCGTACTGCATTATTTGATATGTACTATGATAAGTTTAAGAAAGGTCTAAAAGAAATCAATTGGGGTAAAGGAACTATTAGTCCTAAAGTATGGGGATACAAAAGTTCTCAATCAAAAAAGAAAAAGTAAACCTAAATACAGTAGTACCAAAATTTACATGAGGAATCAACTAATTAAAGCACTTCTAGCACATGCACAAGGAGATATCCAAAAGCACGTAGCAAATGTTGAAGTATACTTATCTAATCCTGTAGGAATTGGAGAGCATTCTAATATCGTAGAGGCAATCGAAGAGGAATTGAATATGATTGCTAAGTATGAAGATCAAGTTGAAGTTATTAAAAAGTATTTCAAAAATGAAGGGCAAAACCAAAATTGACTTTTATTTACCAAAATAGTCGAAAAAAATTCCCGCCAAAATTTTGAACTCTAAAGATTTTATAAAATTGTAACACATATTACAAAAGTGCTTGCCTATATACTATGAATGTGTTAAAATAAACACATCGTTCATCCAAATGATTGAAGTAGCACTACTCGCAACACTTCTCTCTGAACATAATGCTTCCCACTGGGAAATGTCATGTGCGGAGTGGAACCGCAACAGAATTGAGATACTTAGCGATAAGAATCTAAACTCTGACGCACACGAGTACCTTATTGATTACCTTCGTACGAAAGTCGATGGTGAGTGCGATGCTTTCATCATAGGACGCAAGTAAGCCGACTCGGAACGGGTTCGTTCATCCTCATGTACAACATTTTAGCAAAATTAATATTACTTGGTGCTCCACTTAATTGTGCAGATGCCAATGAGTTGCTATCTTTAGTTAGACCCTTTGACCCTGAAAGGTTAGAGATGACTAGAGTAATTATTGCACATACTGATCCAGTATGTTTTGAGGACGCAAAAGCCGACTGAAGGAACGGGATTTAAAAACCCTACTACTTTAGGAGCAAACCAAATGGCACAAGTCACATACCGTGGTGTCGTATATGACACCGATAGGAACAAAGCAAAGCAGACTAACAAGGTCGATCTAACTTACCGTGGTGTAAGACAAGAAAAAGAACTTACAAGTCTTAAGTGATTGAAACATTAGAGATATGCATAGCATCCGCTATCTTTCTCACAATCATAACTGCTGAAGTTCAGTTCCTATATGGAAAATAAAACGAAGGGGTTGATCCCCTTCTTTTTTTGTGCTATACTGAGTAAAATTAAGTTTTATCCATGGATCGTAGTAAATTAAAAGATATTATCCGCACTCTTGAAATAACACTTGACACATTGAAAGCAGAGGTGTATTCTGATGTGGATTCATATAAAAATGATGAGGTAACATCAACAAAACAACTTGACTATGATGAATTATTTGATGATGGATCAGATTAATGAGATCTAAAGAACTTCTAAAAAACTTAAAGAAAGCTCTTCAACAAGATTATATGTATAATGAAGAAGAATTGATTTTTATGAAAAAACAACTTAAAATATTAGAAGAAAGTATTTTAAAAACACGTAATAAACCCGAAGGATTTGGTAAATGAACGTAAAATTAGTAAGTGTTACACCAGATGCAGAAAAAACAATGGCATATATTGCCAGAGTTTCAAATCCATCTAACCAAGATAATGAAAATTATTCTGGATTGTTAAAGTATTGTATTAAGCATAATCATTGGTCTGTGTTTGAACAATCTACAATGACACTTGAGATTGAAACGACTCGTGCAATTGCAGCACAGATATTAAGACATCGTAGTTTTACATTCCAAGAGTTTTCTCAAAGATATGCTGATGCTAAACTTCTTGAGACAATTGAACTACCAGAATTAAGAAGACAAGATAGTAAAAATCGTCAGAATTCAATAGATGATTTAGATCCTGTAATTGTTGATAAATTAGAAAAACAAATGAACACTTTGTTCAGTTCTGCTTTTTCATTATATAATCAGATGCTAGATAGTGGAGTTGCAAAAGAATGTGCTAGAATGGTATTACCTTTATGTACACCTACAAGAATCTATATGACAGGTTCGTGTCGTTCATGGATACACTATATAAATTTACGTTCAGCACATGGAACACAAAAAGAACATATGGATATTGCTAATGAATGTCGAAAAGTGTTTGTTGAACAGTTCCCTACTGTATCAGAATCTCTAGAATGGAGTTAAAATGGAATTTAAATGGTATTTAATAAAGTGTAAACTTGAAGATCATGCTTATCTTCCTCGAATGGTTTCTAGCGTAGAACTTGTTTATTCACTTGAAGAAAAAACTGAAGATAATACTTTTCTTGTTAAATCTCAAGTTCTTATAAAGTTACCTAGACCTACAACAACCAAAGGTTATGTTGAGTTTAAAGAAGATATGACATTTGAACGAACTGTAGAAAAATGGTGTATGGATATAATATCTTCTTATGAGGAAGAGGTTTTATTAGAAAGAGATAAATTGATAAAGATACTTAATGATATGAAAAGTAGAAAAGATCTTGAGAAGGGTGCTCTAATCACTGAAGAAACTGTTTGGGGGTATGGATTAGGTAAAAATGAGTCTGGATTGACTCGTGCAAGATACATTGATCCCGAACAAACTGAACTCCCTTATCCTTCTAACTAAATATCTTTATACCGAATAATAATTATGGCAACATATCCTGTTAAAAATACGAAGACTGGTGAAACAAAAGAAGTTGTGATGAGTGTTCATGACTGGGATCAGTGGAAGATTGATAATCCCGATTGGGATCGATATTTCACTCCAGATAACGCACCAGGTGTTGGTGAAGTTGGCGAGTGGAAAGATAAATTAAGAAAAACCAAACCTGGCTGGAACGATGTGCTAAGAAAAGCACAGAAGGCACCAGGTTCTGGAGTGAAACTTTTATAAATGGCACGTAAAAAGAAAGCAGAGCAACCAATCGGTGTAGGACTAACTACCAAGCAAATGAAGAGAAAAAAACCTTTAAATACACACTATCTTACAGAGGTAAATCCTTTAACTGAGCATCAGACACAACTGTTTGATTCTTATTCACAAGGAAAGCATTTGATTGCATATGGTGTTGCAGGAACAGGAAAAACATTTATTACCCTCTATAACGCACTTAAAGATGTATTAAGTGATGATACTCCATACGAAACAATATATCTCGTAAGATCTCTAGTTTCTACAAGAGAAATTGGATTTCTACCTGGCGATCATGAAGATAAGGCAGACATATATCAAATTCCATACAAACATATGGTAAAATATATGTTCCAGATGCCATCCGACGCAGACTTTGAAATGCTCTATGGTAATCTAAAAGCACAAGGAACCATAAAGTTCTGGTCAACCTCCTTTATCAGAGGAACAACTCTTGATAATTCAATTGTTATAGTTGATGAATTTCAAAACTTGAATTTTCATGAATTAGATAGTATAATGACAAGAGTTGGGGATAATAGTAAGATTATGTTCTGTGGCGATGCCACTCAATCAGATCTAACTAAAACCAATGATAGAAATGGTATTGTTGATTTTATGAAAATATTAACATCAATGCCTTCAGTAGATATTATTGAATTTGGTTTAGATGATATAATACGTTCTGGACTAGTAAAAGAGTATCTTGTTGCAAAACTTGAGTTAGGTATGTAATGTTTAAACATATTGATTTGAATCTTCCTAAACTCTCTAGGGAGACTATAGATGGAGTTCGTTATTATTCAGTTCCAGAAGAAGATGAGTTAATTAAACTTGTTTCGATTACTTCTGTAACGAGTCATTTTAACAAAGAAATCTTTGTTAACTGGAGGAAAAAGGTAGGAGATGAGGAGGCAGATCGTATTACAAAGGCTGCTACTACTCGTGGAACTGATATGCACACTCTCACAGAGCATTATCTTAAAAATGATGAAGTTCTTCCAGAAGTTCCACCTATATCAGATTTTCTTTTTAAAATTTCAAAGGGAAAATTAAACAAAATAGATAATATTCACTGTCTGGAAGGTTCCCTATATAGTATAGAATTAGGTATTGCAGGAACCGTCGATTGTATTGCAGAATATGATGGTGAGTTAGCAATAATAGACTTTAAAACATCTAAAAAACCTAAACCCAGAGAATGGATAGAACATTATTTTGTCCAAGCAATGGCATACGGTTGTATGCTCTATGAGTTAACAGGAATATCTGTTAAAAAACTTGTAATTATCATGGCATGTGAAAATGGAGAATGCGTCGTTTATGAAGAGTATGACAAAACAAAGTACATCAAACTCCTCACCAAGTATATTAGAAAATTTGTTGGGGATAAACTTGACCTTTATGGAACCAAATAAAGAACTAGAAAAAGCAATTGAGAGTAAGTTTCTAACTCCTCAAAAATTTGCTATAGAAATAGAGAAGATTGTCGCTGAAGAAGAATTCAATTATATTGATGCTATCTGCCACTATTGCGATATTAATGGACTTGAGGTAGAATCAATAACAAGACTTATTTCAAAACCTTTGAAAGAAAGATTGAAGTGGGACGCGACTCGTCTTAACTTTATGAAACCTACATCAAGAGCAAAATTACCTTTATAATGCCTTCTAAATCTGAGTTAATGCACTATCGTTTACAAGCAATTTTGCGTGAACATAATTATCCTGATTTAGAATACTTAGGTGTTAGACCAGATAGTATAGGAATCAATCAGCACTGGTATAGAATTGGTGCATCAGAAGTTCCTGTAGACTCTATAACATCACTAGATACTGAAGAAAATGATGAAAACGAAAGTGACACCCTTTGAGACTTATCAAACATATCTTTCCATGAAAAATCATTTTACTAACCGTAAGTATGATTTTTTTACGTATGGAGGGAAATCAAGAGCAACTATGACATCCTTTAATAAAAGGAAAGATAAGTATTGGTTTGAAAAGACTTCTAGGAAATATTCTGATCAAGAAATTACAGATTTTTTACTTGCAAACTTTGTAACTGCCGACACACCTCAAAATTTATGGATTGGAGAAATAATAAATTCTGGAGAAAAAACGTACGCAGACTGGATGAAACGACAGCAGAGTTTGACCTACTTGTTCAAAGAACAATCAACGGAATTGCTGTCGGAAAAAAAATTAGAAGAAGTATTCAACTGCTCGAAAGGACACCCAATAGTCCTCAAAAAGTATCTGGGTGGAGAAATATCATTAGAGACACTTACAATACTGGAAAAAATATTCTCTTTCGTAAAAAACTTTGATACAAAATTACAAGATCCAGTGTGGGAATCCGTTAGTTTGAAGATAAGGAAATATCTACCTTTCCTAAATATTAATGTATTCAACTATAAAAAAATTCTGAGGGATTTAGTAGATGAGTAATTTTTTTGATTCTGAAATAGTTAAAAAAGAACTTGTCGAAATCAACAAGTTACAAGAACAAGTGTACTCTCGTGCATTTCAGTATCCACTGATGTCCCGTGAAGATAAAGTTGAACATATTGACAAACTAATTACATTATTAGAAAAGCAGAAAGTCATGTATACTAGACTATCTCTTTCAGATTCGCCAGAGGCAAAAAAAATGACACAAACATTACAAAAATCCATTTCAAGTATGGGTTTTCCGCCTGGTACTGATATGCAGATTTTGTTTAGTTCTATGAATGAAACTATTCAGACATTGAAACAAGACATCAATTGACTTTTAATAGTTTATCTGCTATAATCTAAACATCCAACGAATCCAATTAATCCGAGGTATCCAATTATGTCGTTTGCTAATCTTAAAAAGCAATCTAAATTAGGCTCTTTAACTGCAAAGTTAGTTAAAGAAGTTGAGAAAATGAACAATAACGGTGCAACAGGAGATGACCGTTTATGGAAACTAGACGTAGACAAAAGCGGAAATGGCTACGCTGTTATACGTTTCCTTCCACCCCCTGACAAGGAGGATCTCCCATTCGTAAAACTATACTCCCATGCCTTCCAAGGTCCTGGTGGTTGGTATATCGAAAACTCTTTAACCACATTAGGACAGAAAGATCCAGTATCTGAATACAATTCAGAATTATGGAACAATGGAACTGATGCAGGTAAAGAAACTGCTAGAAAGCAGAAACGTAAGTTAACTTACATTAGTAATATCTACGTTGTAAAGGATCCCGCAAATCCTGAGAACGAAGGTAAAGTATTCTTATATAAGTTCGGTAAGAAGATCTTTGACAAACTTACTGCAGCAATGCAACCTGAGTTTGAAGATGAGGAAGCAATCGATCCATTCGATTTCTGGCAAGGTGCAAACTTCAAGTTAAAGGCAAAGAACGTAGCAGGATACAGAAACTATGATAGTTCTGAATTTGCTGCTGTAACTCCATTACTTGATGATGACGATGCTCTTGAAGGAATTTGGAAGAAGCAATACTCTCTTGAAGAGTTTGTTGCTGCTGATCAATTCAAATCTTATGATGATTTGAAGAAGAGACTTGAATCTGTTTTAAGAGTTGGAAGCACTCGCATACAACCAACAGAAGATCTTGAACATGAAGATGATGGTCGTGGTTCTGCAGAAGAATTAGTTACTGCTGCAACTCAAACAACACCATCTACTGAAGATGAGGATGATGCGTTATCATATTTTGCTAAATTAGCACAAGAATGATATTAAAACATATTAGAAAGGGGTCGTTTAGACCCCTTTTTTTTATGGAGATTTGATTCTCGTATTGGCAGTTCTAATTAATTTTGTATTGATAAATTGAGAAGACTTTGAATATTTCATTATCTTTCTCATATCCTTTAAGAATTGCTGTAGATATTGTGGTTTTAGTAATTCAATATTTCTTTTTCTCTCATTAACACGAGTTTCATATTCATAGTTAGATATACCAATTCTAACTGCATTACCTGATAGATCAGTAAGTGGATTAGAAGGGTCTGGTATTGAAAAATCTTCATCTACAATCTGACCCGCAGGTAAAATTAATCTATTTCTAAGATCTTTAATTTCAATTGTTTCATAATATTTTGTTGCATTTAAACTTGCACCATATTTTTTGAGAGCAAATTCATATAATTCACGACTATTTAATGGCCACTCATTGTTTACATTAACTATCCCTGCAGTTATTAATACTACCCAATCAAGATCACTTTGTCCATATACAGATTCTGCAACTTGATCTGGACGGAAACCATCTTTAACAGTTATTCTATCAAAGATAGTAAAGTATTTTTTCAAATCGTCTCTGATTTTTACACGACGAAATAAGTTTTTAACTTTTATATAATCGAAAGAAGAATTCCTATCTGCAAGTGGAGACAGATATTCGACATTTGGTAACTCTCTAAAAAATCCCATTAGTATCCTACTCCATTTCCTGACTCTTCTGATAAGTAATCCTCTCTGTATATTGGTGTCAACTCTCTGAAAGTTAAACCTAAGTTTAAATGCACGGGATTACCATCATGATAGGTAGCATAAGTTCCAGAACCTGTGTAGTTTACAGTGCAATTAGTAAGTGCACTTGGTTTAAAAGCATTTAAGAATGGATGTTGTTCTTTTCCTTTCATATATGTTAGGTAAAATATATCTGGGGATTTTAGAAATAAACCTTTTACTGTTTTTGTTCCTCCTCTCTGAGCAGACATTGATTGTTTAATAATTCTTAGAATAACTTTTACTTGCTCAGCTTCTTTTTTACTTCTTGGAACTATATCCCAATTAAATGTAAAGTCTCTACCAGTTACACCAGTGAATAGTAATTGTTGATTCTTATTGAGTGTTAATCCAGTTTCTCTTTCAATAAAGTTTGCATTACCACCACCTACAGCATTTGCAACCAGTCCTGCGACTCCTGATGTAAGTAAACTACCAGCTGCTGCTCTATCTGTTTGTGATAACTCATTGATCATTCCAGTTATATTAGTAAAAGCTGCTGCCCCCATAGTAGCAATACTACCCTTTGCTTCCATACCTGCCTTTACAGTAGATCCTGCCGCCATTGCAATTGCATCTACTTCAGACATTCCCCATTCTGCAGATCTACCATCTTGTACACCTTGAGGAACTGGTAGTAAAATTGTATAGTTAATATCTTTTTTCGCAATTTCATCACTAGTTTTTAAACGAAGTGAATCATCTGCTCTTTCTAAACCTGGTGGAGTAAACGAAACAATTTCAAGTCTCATATAATCATCATACTCATCTATCTTTGTATAAGGATATCTGAGAGGTGCAGATGATTTTGGTGTTTCACTAGGTGCTTCACTCTCTTTACCTAAATCCTTATTTTTCTCAAATGTAGGTAACGGTTGATTATTTTTAATCGCTGCTTTTGCACTTGACTGATATTCTTCAGATGCATAATATTTCTCTTGTTCAGCGTAATTAGCAGGAAAATTTGGCATATATATCTCTTTTTTATCTATTTAGCCTATATTTTCCGAAAGATAAGTTTCGGGCATCGGATATCTCTTCATCAGTTATATTATACAGACCACCAACTATCTCTGGATAGGTATATTGTCTTGATTCTCCCCAATGAAAGTTAATCCCTTTGAATCCCCAATCAAACACACTTGTAACTGCCACTAAAGGATATTCATCATACCTTAACTGAGGTGTTTTGGGACGATATACAAAGGTATAATACTTTCCAACCTCTGGAGCACCACCCTCTGTTAATGCACCTAGAACTTCTTGGTAGACATCATCCACATCTCCCGAACCTGTGTAATCTTCTAATATTCCTTCTAATCTACTCATACTCCTAGTTCTTTTTCTGTAATTACTTTAAACTCCCACCCACGATCTAAACAATATTCGGTTGCTGCTTTCCATTTTGATTGATTTTTAGCATATTCATATGCTTCACGAATATAACCCTTTGTTTGTCTCTTTGGTTTTACTGGAGGTTTTGTTTGTTTTTTAGGTTTTACTTCTATAAGATATGATTTAATTTTATTATGGGATTCTTTTACTTTGATATAAAAATCTGGAAAGTATCTATGAACTCTTCTATCAATTGGTGATCTGTAAGGAATAGCAATTTCTTCGCTCCACCACTCTAATATATTTCTATTCTTATCACAATAAACCATAAACTTTCTTTCCCATAATGAACGATAAACTATATTCATGGGATTACCTTTGTACTTCTCAGGATGAGATGGTCGGTATTTTCCTTTATATGTCATGCTAAATAAGTATAATTAAACTCATATTAGATATTTAGTGTGGAAAAACCGAGACCAAGAAGAATAAGTGATTTTAAACCAACTCTAACTAAACTAGCTCAAACTTCTCATTATGAAGTTCGTTTCGGTAGAGCAGTTGGAGGATTGGGTAATTACTTAAGAAAAAGAGGAGTAGATAAAAGATTTATAGCAGGAGAGATGGGTTTATTATGTAATCAGGCATCATTACCAGGTTCACAACTTGCTACTGCAAACATCACTGGTGCTTATACAGGAATAACCGAAAAATTTGCACATAGTAGAATATATGTACCGATTACACTTAATTTTTATGTTGATGATGACTATAAAGTTATTAAATTTTTAGAGCACTGGATGGAATATACTGCAGGTGGAACTCATGCACCTGGTGGAAGAATAGGACCTATAACTCAAAGCAAATCAAACTATTATGTTAGGATGCAGTATCCTGATGATTATAGAATGGAAGAAACTAAGATAATGAAGTTTGAAAGAGATTATTCTAATAATTTAGAATATACTTTCTTTAATCTATTCCCACAAAACCTAGGTGCTATTCAAGTTGGGTATGATGCATCTAAGATTTTAACTGCTTCTTGCACTTTTGAATACACTCGTTATGTTTGTGGTCCTATAAGTAATATATCTAAGTATCGTAGTGGTGCAGGGTATAATAATCTTACTATATCAGATGTTAAGGAGAGACTCCAAAGTGAGAATGATGTTACAAGACCTGATGTTCAGGAAAAGGTCATAACTACAGATAACTCAAATCCTAAGAAAAAACCATTAGATCTTAGTGTTACAGCACCAGAAGGACAACAGTTTGGTCCTATGGCAAGTGACATTAGATTGAAAGAAAATATTATCAAAGTGGGTAACTCACCATCTGGTATCAATATATACGAGTGGAATTACAAGGGTAATACACAAAGATATCGTGGTGTTATGGCACAAGAGATACTTGAAAGACATCCAGAAGCTGTTGCACTACAACCAGATGGATATATGAGTGTTTATTATGGAAAGATAGATGTAAAGATGGAGATGGTAAAATAAAATTAATTTAAAAAAGTGTGCTATATACTATACGAATTGCTATAATTTATTATGCCTTTACCAACCATTACAACTCCAACGTATGAGTTAGAGTTGCCTGTTACGAAAAAAACCGTAAAATATAGACCTTTCCTTGTTAAAGAAGAAAAAATTCTTGTCATAGCAATGGAGAGTCAAGATGAAAAACAAATTGGTCGTGCTGTTAAGGATGTTCTTTCCAGTTGTATATTGACAAAGGGCATTAAAGTAGACAAACTACCAACTTTTGAGATAGAATATCTATTTCTACATATTCGTGGTAAATCTGTTGGAGAGCAAGTTGAAGTTAATATTACTTGTCCTGATGATGGAGTGACACAAGTTCCTGTATTAGTTGACATAGATCAAATAACATTTGATGTAGATCCAGAACATGATAAGGATATAGTTTTAGATGATAATTATACTCTAAGATTAAGATATCCATCTCTAGGACAGTTCATTAAGTCTAATTTTAATGATGTTGATGTTTCGGTAGAAGATACTTTTGAGTTGATTGCTGAGTGTATTGATCAAGTCTTTAGTCCAGAGGAATCATTTGTTGCTTCTGACTGTACAAAGAAAGAGTTAAATACTTTCCTTGAACAACTTAATTCAAAACAGTTCAAAAAAATTGAGAGATTTTTTGAGACTATGCCAAAGTTGAAACATACTTTTGATATAGTTAATCCTAAAACTAAAGTTAGTAATCATATCGTTTTAGAAGGGTTATCGTCTTTTTTCGATTAGCCATGGCTCACGAATCTCTTGAGTCATACTTCAAAACAAATTTTGCCTTGATGCAGCATCATAAATATTCATTAACAGAGTTAGAAAATATGATGCCTTGGGAAAGAGAAATATATGTAACTCTCTTATCTCAATATATTGAAGAAGAAAATTTAAAAAATGGTGTAAATGGCGGTTAACGATCAATTTTTCAATATAGGTAATAACCCAAATCTGGATGCAGCAGATACTGGGATAGATCCTGCTACGGGAAAAATTTTGACACCTGCAGAAAGAAAGAAGATATTTAAAAGTCGTATTCTATCCCAACAAAATAGACAGAAAATAGCTAGAACCAGTAAAATGGCTTTTGGTGGGGGTGCTTTAGTATTAGCAGGTAAAGGTGCTATAGAAGAAAAGAGAGTACAAGCAGAGGGTGGTGCCTTAGTTGCTCCAGTTAATAATTTAACCAAGAGAGTAGATGCATTAGAAGCTAGTGTTGCTAATATACAAACATCTCTTGCTAACATTAGAAAAGTAATTATAAAAGGAAATGAAGTTGATACTAAAATACAAGAGGAATTAGCAAAACAACAAAGTATTTTTTTAGAAAAGAAACAAAAACAGGAGGCAGAGGCAGAATTAGAAGAAACTGATTTAGAACAACAAGCAGGAGTACAGGTAGAGAAGCAAGAGAAGAAAACATTTAGTTTCTTTGAAGGTTTGAAGAAAGCAATAATGCTTCTCTTTGGTGGTTTTATTGTAAAGAAAGCGTTTAGATTGTTTAATGCATGGAGAGATGGTAATACAGAATTATTCAAAGAATTAGGTATAGATTTAAACTCTGCTCTTCAACAAGTAACAACTGGAGTTTACTACTTCAACAAAATTGTGGGCAATTTAATAAAACTTGCAGGTAATTTTGCTAGAAGTATTGGTAAATTAGTTACTAAAGTTGTAACCTTTCCATTTAAAGTTGCAGGAAGAGTTATCAAATCTGCAGTAAAAAAAGCATTTGTAGGTATAAAAAGGGCAATCGGTCCTGGTATGAGAAAAGCAATAAAAGGATTCTTTAATATAGGTAAAAAGAAAGTAGGACAAGAAGTTGGTAAGAAAGTAGTACAAAAATCTGCCCAAAAAATTGCTAAGAAAGGAATCTTAGGATCTATACCTATTATTGGTACTGGTCTTGATATCTGGGGTGCTGTAAGTGAAGGTATGAAAGGTAACTGGGTGGGTGCAGGATTATATACTGCAGGTGCTATTACCAGTTTAATACCAGGTATGCAAGGTATTTCAGGTGTTTTGAGTGTTTCTGCTATGGGACAATCTATACATTCAGACTTGAAGAGAGATGCTAAGAATGAAGGAGTTAATATGGAAGGCACCGATGGTGTTGAGATAAATGGTAATGGAAGTCAAAGTTATGAAAATCTTGGACCAACTGCTAAAGCACCAGTTAAGGTAAATGTGATTCAAGCTGGGCAAAAACAACAAGGTAACGGGGAACAGTATGCTTCTGCAGGTAACAGTGTGCCTATTCTTAATTCATCAAACAAAGATAATTTGTATGATAATTTCTCAAGATCAACTTATAACGCATACTTAGCATAATGGCAGTAGCAGCATTACCACCAGGAAAAAAGTCTCCCATAGATTCTATGAGGTCTAATTTTCGTGGGTTAAAAAATAATATTAAATCCATGTCTAAAACTGTTCTTGGGATACAAACAGCATTGCAAAAAGCAAATGAATTGAAAAGAAAACGTTTAGAGACTCTTAAAGAGAATAGATTAAAACAAAAAGACCTACAACAAAAACAAGCAGAAGAAGAACGATTAGAAAAACCTAATTTAATGTCCTCATCATTTTCTAATATCAAAGATTCTATTAAAAAAAGTGGTGGAGGTATTCTTAATAGCGTATTAAAAATAGTTGGACTTTTTGCAGGTGCTTGGTTATTTAATAACATCGATAATATTAAAGATACGATTGAAAAAGCAGTAAAAGTAATTCAGGATGTTTGGACGGGAATATCAAATTTTGTTTCGGGAACCTTTGATATTGTAAAAGGTCTAGCTAAAACAGTGCTTGCATTTGGAAAAAATATAATAGAACTTGATTTTACAGATAAGTCGGGAAGATTAAAAGAAGCATTTTCTGATGTAGAATTAGGTTGGAAAAAGTTAAGTGGTGCCATTACTGGTGCAGAGGAAACATTTGATAATCCAGAAAAGATTGAAGATGAGAAAGAATCAGAAGATAAAGATACTGACACTGATAAAGAGGAAAAAGAGGGTGGCGACGAAACATCAGGTAATGGTACTAGTGTAAAAGTTGATCCGTTGGTTGTATTAGATGATAATAAAGAACTTATTCCTTTTGGAATGTATGATCTGGTTAAATCTGAGATTGAGAAAAATCCTTCAGATTATGATACCAAAAAGGAGATTAGTGCTGCTCTTGAAAAATATGGTATAGATTCTAGTGAAGTTAAATATAGAAAAAACTATTCAAGTACAAGTAATGAGGAAAACTTAGAGAAGAAACAAAATGATATGGTAGGTAAGGTTAATCAACAGGTTAATAATGCAGAACAGAAGTTGAAGAACGAAAAATTAACGATAGAAGGAAAAAATAAACTCAATCTTGAGAAAATAACTCCAAAGGCTGTTGCAGAAACAATAACTGTTATTGCTCCACCACAAAGATCGGATTTTGCAAACACAAGGTCTGGTTCTAAAAATTATTCTAACGCTATGAAAGTGTATAAGAGTGGCGGTGACTATAAGTTACTTAGAGAGAAAGAGGCATTGGAGGTACTTAATTAAGAACCATGTCAGCAACTAATCAGTGTATAATAGAAGAATTTTTAATACATTCGGACAGAAGAAAGGAGGGCGAAAAACCTTTTGATTTAACTCCGTTTATTGCTGCTGTTGATTATTATGAAGATATATTTTCTCCTTGTGTTACCTTAAAGGTACTAGTGATTAACGAAGCTCAAGTTGTTACAGAAGATGAGGAAGATACAGAAAGCACAGATGATAAATTAAAAGCACTTTATAATGCTTTACCTATTAGAGGTGGAGAAATATGTAGGATAAAAATTGGAGCAAATGTTGAGACTAATATCCCATTAGATTTTTCTGAAAAAGTACAAGATTATATGTATGTAACTGGTGTTACGGGTGTTGTTAGAGATGCAAAGAGAGAAATGTTCACTCTTAACTTGACCTCTAGGGAAGCAATAGTTAATGAAACTGTTAGATGTTATAAAAAATATTCTCCAAACCAAAATATTGGTGCTAGTGTTGAAAATATATTGACAGATACTCTTGGTGTAGATAAAGAACGTTTTAGTGTTGAAATGGCAGCTAATTCATATGGATTTATTGGAAATTTAAAAAAACCATTTCCTACAATAGTGTGGTTGGCAAAGAAATCTGTTTCTGCTTCAACGGGTGGTGGAAGTGCAGGATTTTTATTTTATCAAACTAAGACTGGTTATAAATTTAAATCTGTTGATACTTTGATGAGACAAGAAACTTATAAACTTACAAGTAATTCTGGTGAAAAATTAAAAGCACCACCATTTTACTATGGAGAAGCAACACAAGGATTTGATGAAAATGATAGACCCGTAAATACTGATTTTAAAATATTGAAATTTTCCATACAACAAAATAATGATATTGTAAAAAATTTAAAATTAGGAACTTATTCAAGCACTGGCATGTATTTTAATCCATTTAACTTTGAATTTGAAACTCTTCAATATAAAAGAAAAGATGAGATAAAAAAAGATAATATGTCTTTGATGGGTTCTGAAGATCCTACGAGGTATCCACTAAAACTTGATCCTGATAACAAAACAGGTTCCGAAGATACTATCGAAGATACTGCAACTAGATCATTGACTGGAATAGTTGATATTGGGGTATTAGCAAGGAAAGATACAAATCATCTTAAAAGATCTGATCCATTGAAATTTCAAATGCAATCTGTTACAAGATATAATACATTATTTACAAACGTATTAGATATAACTATACCTCTTAATTCAAATTTAGAGGCAGGAATGTGCATTGAATGTGAATTTCCTCCAATGTCTACAGCAACAACAGGTGCAGATGCTATAGATAGTAAGCAGTCTGGTGTTTATTTAATCAAAGAGTTATGTCATCATTATGATGTAGAAAAATCATACACAGTTATGAAAGTTCTGAAAGATTTTGCAGGAGATAATCCTGATAGGGAACAACAACAGCAACAGGATGAAGAATAATGGATGATTCAAATAATATAAAAACAAATTTTCTTGGAAAAGATGGTTTTAGATGGTGGATAGGACAAGTTCCTCCAGCTCCTAACCATAAAGTAGATTGGGACGTTAACGACAACTGGGGTCTTAAGAGAAGAGTCAGGATAATGGGTTATCATCCTGATGAGAAAAAGTTACCAGATGTAGATTTACCTTTAGCAATCGTATTGTTACCTCCAACTGCAGGGACTGGAGCAAAGAATTCTGCACAGTCAATATATATTGAACCTGGAGAAATTGTATTAGGATTCTTCTTAGATGGTGACGATGCCCAAGTTCCTGCAATCATTGCAAGTTTTGGTAGAACAAAAGCATCTAGCGATGCATTTGCAGCTTATAGTGGTGCGTTTAAACCATTCACAGGTTATACTGCTGAGATACCAAAAGAACAGTATGAACAGAATCAAGCAATTAAAGTAGATGAATCAAATCAAGAAACAATTGATAGTCAAAAATCTCCAGTCGCTACAACAAAGGAAAATGCAAAGAAAAATGATAATGTAACCATAAGTAATAATATTGGCAAAGCAGTCACCAAAGGTAGTGCTTGCACAGATAGTAGTACAACTAAAGTACAGTCAAGTGTTAATAATTTTATAGAAGATTTCAAAAAACTTTCAGAGATGGGAGAAGGACAAGTTGATAAGATAGATCAATTGATAAAAAGCACAAGTAAAACTATCACAACAGGTGTTAATGGTTTAGTTGGAGATATTAGTGAAAATGTTGTTGGAGAATTAACGGGACAGGTGCAAACAGGATTAAAGGTATTATATGACACTGTCTTTAATCAGGTGTTAGCAGTATCTCAAAACCCTGTAGCAGCACATTTAGCAGGTGTGGCAGCACAAAAAGCAATGGTTGGTCCAGTTGGCGGACTTCAGAAAGCACTTCCATGTATGGCAGGTAATGTTACTGCTGCTTTAGCAGGAACTGTTGAAACAATGTTGAGATCTATGACAGATTCATTTGATGAAGTTCTTGGATTTCCACAATGTATGGCAGATCAATTCACAGGATCACTTTTAAATGGTATAGTTGATAGTATTGGCGATACTTTAGCAGGTCCTCTTGGAAGTATAAGTAAAGTATTATCCAAAGGATATAACATTACAGATAGTATTAGAAGTAAAGTAGATATGCTCAGTGGTCCAGGTGCAATACTTGATTGTGGACAAGGTTTTGATAAGTGTACAGGCAAATCCTCATCATTCTCAATAGGAGGAGGAATATCAGAATTTGCAACTAGTGCAGAGAGTATATTAGATTCTGCGAACAGTTTTGTTCAAAAAGCAGAAGGACTTGCGGGTTCTTTAGATAGGGGTTTAGGTATTCCAAACTTTGCTACAGATTTTAGTGACCCTGCATCAGAATGTTTTGGTGGATTAAAATCAACTGGAAATTGTGGTAAACCAAAAGTTAGAATATTTGGTGGAAATGGATTTGGAGCTGCAGGAGAAGTTCTCATGGGATTATTGAGTGGTGAGATAGCAGAACCAGATACCACTGCAAGTGTTATTGGTCTTAGAGTTACTAAACCTGGCACAGGATATGAGTTCCCTCCTTTTGTTGAGATTGTTGATGATTGCAAGCAAGGATATGGTGCAATTGGTAGAGCATTAATTAAAAAAGGAGAAGTTGTAGGTCTTTATGTTGTATCTGAAGGGGAAGGATATCCACCAGGAGAACCAGAGGATTACGGTGTTGTTGATGCTGCGGTTGATAATGCAGGTTCAGGATACTTACCAGATGACACAGCAACTGATCAGTTTGGAAACGAGTACAAACTCGTTATTGATAAGGGTGGTGTAGTCTCTGTTAAACCACTAAATATCAATATAACTCCTCTTCTACCGAAGATTACTATTAATAGTAATACTGGGTCAGGTGCTCAAATTAGACCAATTCTAGGAACTCCTGAACCAACAGCAGAAATCAAACAAGTTATTGACTGTATTGATCCAGAAGAGAATAATTTAGTTGGTTATGTAAAAGGAAAACCATACTACGGTCCTTATCATATTCATCCAACAAGAGGTGTAAAGATGGTTGGTATCGCACACACAACCGCACCTCATGAAATCATATATGATACTCCAGAACAAAGTTTTGGAACAGCAGTCAGTGTTGCATCTACAATGACAGTATCTCCACCATCAATACAAGCAAATGTTCCCGACTCCACAACCCAAACTAACACAAGTAATACTACTCAAACTGGAACAACTGATACATCAAGCCAACAAACGTCTGGACAGAGTTACACTCCTCCTTCTAATAATCCTCCTAGTGGTGGCGGGTCTTCGGGATCAGGTGGTGGATCGTCAGGTGGCGGTGGATATGGAGGGGGATACTAATGAGTAGACCATTAGAAGCACAAGAATGGGATAAAAGAAAGTTTATATCTTGCGGTCCTACTTTCAGAATTGATACTGATAATCCCCAGATGGGAAATGGAGGAACTTGTTCATGGATGATATATGGTGCAACTGACAAAGATGGAGATAAATCAAGTTTGTTCCAAACAACTGATGGAACATTACATCTTCATAGCGATAAAAAACTAGAAATCGCTGCGGGTGGAGATGGAAATGAAAAAGATGATGATATAACTATAACTGCTTTAAAGGGAGGAGTAAGTATTATTGCAAATGAAAATGGATCAGTTACAATCAAAGCACAAAATATTCTCCTAGAGGCAGATAATGATATTGATCTTAGAGGAAAAAATATAAACTTAAATGCTAGAGGTGGAAAGGTAGATATAGCTGGATTAAAAGCTACTGTATCTGCTAAGTTAGGTAATCTTCCAAGATCAATGGGTATAGACTTTGCTAAAAATGCTTTTGCAGGAAGTTTTGTTGGTGGTGACTTCTTGGAAGATGCGTTAGGTAAAGCATTGCCAGAAATTGCAGATGCAACAAATACATTTAAGGGTCAATTTGAAGGACAACTCAAAGATCAACTTGGTGGATTAAAAGACGTTGGATCTAAGATTGACACAAATGCACTTCAAGATCAACTAAAAGGTCAACTAAGTCAAAATTCTATTAAAAATATAATAGGAGGTCTTAATATCTGATGGAAGAACAGAGAGAAGATCTAACTATAATTGGAAAACCAACGATACAAAACGAGGACGCAAAGTTCTATAAAGACGTTTATGTTTTTGGTAAATTATATTATGATTTTGATGGAGATGATAATGAATTTGGAGATCTTAATGTATCAGGTAATGCTATCTTTAATGGTATTAGTACATTTAAAGGTGCGGTAAATTTTGATCAAGAATTAGAAAACTTACAGGTAGGAATATTAACTGTTACTGATGTTTTTAGAGTTGGTGGCGAAGACGGAAACCCAGAGGGTGCAAGTTTAATAATAAGAGAAAGCGATGGCAGATTAGGATTAGGAACATTATTCCCAACAAGAAGATTGGATGTTGTTGGCGACATGAGATTGAGTGCCAACTTATATGACTCAACTAATAATCCTGGTGTTTTAGGAGCATTCCTAACAAAAGATGCTCAAGGTGTAAAATGGGTAGAATTTGAACCTTCATTCAGTGAAGGTATATTTGTTTACAACGAAGAGACTCTTGTAGGTACTTCTTCATTCCGTGGTTTAAACTTGATTACCAGTGGTGGTGGATCTCTAAAAGAATTAGTAGAAGGTTCTGTAAACCCAAATAATCCTAACATTGCAGATATTGCGATTAGAACTTTTTGGGAAAAGAGACCTGCGGGACTTGTAACTAACTCATATATTGGTATTGGACTTACACTACCACAAAATCATCTTCATGTTAAAGGTGTATCCAGATTCCAAGGAGATATTATTGTATTAGGTTTCTCCAGTTTCTTCCAGAGGGCAGAATTTACTGACGGATTTCTTGCAACAGGTGCAGGTTCTACTGTAGATTCTAGATTTAAAGTAACAGGTATAACAACCATAGAGGATGATTTAACTGTAACTGAAAATGGAGTCGTAACATTTGAAAATGAATTATTCGTTGAAGGACAAACACTACTTGAAAGACAATTATTTGTTGGATCTGCTACTACCATAGCTGGATCTTTAAGAGTTGTAGGTGTATCTACATTAGAGAACAGACTTGATGTTGGTGCAGGTGCATCAATTACAGAAAATATACAAGTTGGAACTTCAGCAACCATATATGGCACAATGGAAGTTGGTGCTGCTTCAACTTTCAAAGACAAGGTAACAATAGAAGATGATGCATTACTAGAAGCAAAACTTACTGTTGGTGGTGCTACCATTCTTCAAAATACTTTAAATGTTTCAAACAACACAGTCCTTCAGGATCAGTTAAATGTCTACAATGATGTTGATTTCGATTCTGCAATGAATGTGGATGGAGACTCAACTCTTGAAGGAACATTAAAAGTAGGTCCTGATGGTTCAGTTATTACAACCACTGGTATAGGATCTGTTGGTTTTGGAACTAATCAACCATCAAGAGATATTGAATTTAATAATAAAGATGTATTCTTTAACCAAGGTGCAGTATATGATTCTGATAATAATGTTGGATTCAATTCAACTACTACTGGTGAAAGTGTAAGAGTTCCTAAATCAGTCTTTGCATCAGTTGGTGTTGGTACAACTGGACTGATAGCACCTAGATTCTTTGATGCAGCTGCGTTACTCAGACAAAATGCTGATTTTATTGCTGCAGAATCAGTCGGATTTATTACAAGCACCGAGTATTTAACCCCTAGTTTTTCTTTAACAACATCTAATTATAGAAACTGTAGAGATGACATAAAATCAATTTTATATTCTGTTGCAAACGATATAACAAGAGGTGGTAATGAACAGAGTGTTGGTGCAGGATTATCTTATTATAATGGAAATACTTTATTGCATATCACTGGTACAGACACTAATGGATATTCAATTAAAGATGCAACTTCAACTGCAGTCGATTATGCCTCTAATGTAGCAAAGTATGTTATTAATAATGCTCCATATCCAAGATCATATCAAATACCTGCAATCAATACTGAGTATGCTCTATGTTCAAGATTGATTGAACTTAATAAAGATTTTATTGCTACAGAAACAGTAGACAGAATATTAGCAACATATCCATCTCATAATATTACTGGTGGATCTCAAGCTTGTGTTGATGATGTAAAACAAATATTAGATGCTGTAATGTATAATCTATCATTCAGTGGTAATGATAGAGTTTATGATGCTACCAGATATTATGTTGATGGAAGATTTGTAGCAGGAGAGGAAACTGAAGTATTGTATGGTTACAATCAAATGCTTGCGATTGTAAATGATGTTATAAGAAATAATACTGTTGCGAAAGTAACTGGCACACTTAACATATTCACTCAGAGAACAATAGGATCTCCTGCAACCCGTATTGATCAAGTTGCATCCATAACATCATTAGTTGGAATTGTAACTGTTGGTGTAGGTCTAACAAGATTACCAGACACTAGAACTGATTCATATTCATTATTCTCTGCACAAGTAATTGATCAAACAGTATTACCAGATTCTGCTAGAAATAGTAATCATGATCCAGAGGGATGTGCAAACGTATACTCTGCAATTAATACTCTTATTGGAATTACCAGTTCAATTATTGGTATAGGAACTACTGCTGCACCAACAGTAACTTACCCAGATAGCAAAGTAGTTTGGGCACCAAGAGGTGGAGATTCTAAAAATATAATTTATGTTTCTAAGTTTGGAAACGATGCTAATAGTGGTAGAACAGAGGGAGACGCAAAGTTAACTATTGGTGGTGCAGCTGCTGTTGCACAACAAGGAGATACAATTTACGTAAGATCTGGTGTATATTCAGAAAATAATCCAATTGGTTTAAGGACTGATGTTAGTGTAACTGGACAAGACCTTCGTTTGGTTACAATATATCCGCAGAATGATGATGACATCTTCTATGTTAGAAGAGGGTGTCTTGTTGAAAATCTAAACTTTGCATACAGTCAAGATCCATTAGATAATTTGGCACCAATAAAAATTACTGGTGGTTGTGTAGCATTCCCTCCTCCTGCAGGAGTTGGTAGTGCAAGATCAGGATGTTTAGATATTGGTCCTGCTAATGAAGGTCCTAGTGGTAGATGGAGATCTCCTTATATTAGAAACTGTACAAACTTTATTACTGATAGTATCGGTATGAAGATTGATGGAGATCATGTAGGATCAGCATTTACTGGAGCAGTAAATCCAGGACAAGATCTGAAATCTATGGTTTGCGATTCATTTACTCAATATAATGAAAACGGTATTGGTGTTTCGATTACTAACAATGCTTATGCACAGTTAGTTTCTATATTCACTATCAATAGCGATATTGCTATATTCTGTAATACTGGTGGATCTTGCGATTTAACAAACTCAAACTCTTCCTTTGGTAACTTTGGATTAGTTGCTGATGGTGTCGGTAGAATTGATTTTACGGGTATAACAACAGTAGCAACAGTCGGAGGAGATTCTGATACAACAACTCTAACAGGAGTTGCAGATACTATAGGTAATTATAGAAGACCATATAATGGACAAGCATTATTCTTTAAGATTAATCTTTCAGATTATGATGATACAACTGCTACAGGAATACTTACTGCACCTCTAAGATCTTTGAGAAAAATTGATATGCTCGATGGTGGTAGTGGATATAGTCAGGCAGCACCACCTGCAGTTACAATTTCATCTCCTGGCGGACCTGAAGGAATTACTGCTGAAGCAAGTGCAAACGTTTCTACTGCAGGAACGATAACTTCAATTGATGTTACTAATGAAGGTAGGAACTATCTACCTAATGAAGAATTAGTAATTTCAATCGGTGGTGGTGGAGGAGGAATAGCAACTGCTGTAACAGAACCAATATACTTTACTGTTTCTGAAGCAACAGAACCTACACCAACTGTTGGTCTTACAACAGTAACTCTTGATCAGTTTATACCTTATAGTATTGGAGTTGGTGTGACTGCTGAAATGTTTAGAATCAGTAGAATATTAACCAGCTCACACTCCTTTGAATATGTCGGTACAGGTGTAAATATAAATAGAGCGAACCCCTTTCAGGGTGGAGTTCCCATTCCTGAAAATGAGGTTGTTGCTACTAATGGTGCTCAAATACCATTTACAAGTACCGACCAAGCTGGTAACTTCAAAATAGGTGAAGGTATCACAATTGACCAAACAACTTCAACCATCAGAGGTAGAGATTTTAGTCGGGCAATCCAAGCAGAAGTTACACCATTAATACTAGCATTGAGATAATATGGCAGTCGCACCAGTAAATAAGTTTTTAACAGTTGCAGTTCCTGTAGCACCAGGTCCGCAGAAACTTTATGAGGTTCCTACGGGAGTTTCCTCAATCCTTTTGTTTGCTCAAGTATCAAACGTTGGTATTGCAGCGACATATCCTGCAGTAACATTCTGGCACAGAAGAACTTCAAGAAGCACAGGAAATTTTAGAGATACTCGTATTATAAGAGATATACAAATACCACCAAATGATGCAGTCGTTCTTATTGATGGTCGTTTAGTATTGGAAAAGGATGCAATAAAAGTAGATGAAATATACGTTGATGCAAAACAAACTGGTATAGTATCAGTTACAGGTGCAGTCTATGATGAACCAAGTGGTATTGTAACAGTCACAACTTTAACACCACATAATTTTCCTGTTGGACAGGAAATAACTTTAGCTGGATTAGAATTCAAATGTCCTAGCGGTACAGGTATTACTACTAACTTCTTCCCAGATCCACAACAGTCATATGTTGTTGATACGATTGTTAATGATGTAGGTATATCAAAAACATTCTCTGCTAATATTGGTGGTGCTATTGGATATCCACATACTTATGTTGGTAATTCTGTTCATACATTTGTTAGTGCAGCAACCAGTTCAATAATAGCTGGTGGAAATTACACTCATAAGTTTGTACGTGCAACAGCTGGTGCAGTCATACAGGGTGGCGACTATTCACATACATTTGTAAGTGCAAAAACAGGAGCAGTAAAAGTTACTGGTGCGGGCAACGTTACTCCTACGGGAGCTACTTATGATGCATCAAATGGAAACTTGGTAATTACAAAAGCATCCCATGGTTTAACGACTGCAAATACAGTCGGAATTATTACTGATGGTATTACTTTTAAATGTACAATGGATGGTGGCACAACAGACCACGCATATCCAAGAAGAAGTGATCCAAAATATAATGCATTTAATTTAGGAATTACAACATTTACAACTGATACATTCACTGTAAACGTAGGGGTTTCAACTATTGTTAATTACAATGTTTCAAACGCATCTTATACACCATCGACAGGACAGTTAACTCTTAATATTGGTGCTCATAGTTTGAAGAGTGGAGTAACAACAACAGTACAAAGTGCAGATTACAGTCCTGTTACGGGGATTATGACTGTTACTATTGCTGATCATCAATTCTCTGCAGGGGAGAGAGTAAAATTTGATGCAGAATCTTTGAGATTTAGTTGCACTTATGGTAATGGAATTCATACATTCACATCAGCAACTTCTAATGCAGTTAATGTTCAGAGTGGTGCAGAGTCTGGAAATCAAAAGACTCCTAACGGAGCAACCTATGTTCCTTCAACAGGTCTTCTCACATTATCATTTGCTTCTGCCCACGGAATGTCAACCAATGATACAATTACACTTGATAATGATTCAATAATATTTACTTGCGATGCAGATAATCATCAAACAACCCATCCTTATCCCCGTTCGACTGATCCTATTGCAGGATTAACCACTGCTGTGACTGTTACATCAACAACAGCATTTACAATCAACGTAGGTCAGTCTGTTGGAAGTAATAGTACAAAAGCATATCCAAGAGTTAATGATTATGCATATAATAGATGGTTGCCTATATCTAACGTAACTACAAATACATTTGAAGTTCAGGTATTAGGACCTAATGGTTATCCTTCCACTGACATATCTCCACATACATGGGTTAATGCTGTTGGAGATATGAAGAAAGGTGGAGAATCAATTAAGATTGCTACAAACTCTCTAGTCTTCACTTGTGATATGGATAATCATGGATCAGAACATGCATATCCAAGAACAACTGATCCATATTATGATACCTCAATTCCTATTCAATCAACCACATCAGATACTATTACAGTCAATGTTGGTATATCAAGTATCGTATATCATACACCAACAGATGCAACATATAATCCTGCGAATGGAGATTTAGTAGTAACTATTGGATCTCATAAATTGATGGTTGGAAAAAATGTTAAGATAGCGACTGATTCTTTAGGATTTACCTGCGATAAAGATAACAATACAGTTACAAAATATTATCCAAGAAAAGATAAAGATCCTGCATATAATACTTCAGTTGCTGTAGGTGCTACTACATTAAACACAGTAACTCTTCAAATCGGTGCTCAGGCTGGTGGATTAGTTGCACCATTACAAATGGAATTTCTTGCAAGTATCCTAGAGAACAGTACAACATAATATGGGAAATAAGGAAAGGTTTTTAAGTGGTAGAAGAAAACTTACACCATTAACTGGTTTAAGTACTGATCGTCATGTTTACCTTTCACCTGAAGAGACAGAACCAAATTTAGGATTTGTTGGAGAAAAAACACTTCCTTTAAGAGATGAATACTATCAATTAGTTACTGTAGAAAATGGTGGACAATATGATCGTTATTGGCAAGTTGCTCCTTCAGGAATATTAACAACAGGTATATCAATATTTGATGAGGGTGGATTAGTTGGTACTGGTAATAGTATTAACAAACTTAATTTTGTAGGTAATATAATTCAAGCAAGTGCAAATGATTTTGGATCTATATCTACGATTACAATATCTCCACCTGGTAATGCTAGTAATGTAATATTCAACGATGATGGAACTTTTGCAGGAACTCCATATCTATTAGTTAATAGTTCAGGAATTGCGACTGCAACAGATGTATTTCATATAGGTGTTGGTGGAACTATCTTAGCAAGTAAGACTAATGGTTACATTGGTATTGGTAGTGTTATTCCAAGATATGAATTAGATATCGCAGGTAATGTAAAAATTTCAGGTGCTATCATTGATTCTAGTGATGGGACAGGATCAACAGGAGAACTTTTAATTAAGACTGCTACTGGTGGCATGGAATGGCAAACTGCAAATGCTGTTACCTCTGGTGCAGGTGGAACAATCGGACAAATGCAATACCATACTCCTGCAGCGACTGTTGGCGGTGCGGATAACTTCTGGTTTGATTATATTAATAATAGAGTAGGAATAGGAACTCAGTTTCCAGAAGTTTTATTTGAAGTTCAAGGAGATTCAAAATTTGTTGATGGAACTTTAGAGGCAAAAGATTTAACTGTAACAGGAGTTTCAAGTTTCATAGGAGTTTCAACTTTTACTACAGGAGTTGTAATTGGTAGTGGAGTTTCCACTTCAGATCTGACTGTCGAGGGTGGATCATTTGTTTCAGGTATATCTACTTCAACAGTTTTTGATGGTAGAGTAAGTAAGAGAGCAATAACAGATCAAGTATTAACCACAAGTGCTGATGGTCAGACTGATTTACTTCTAGTATATGATGCTGATCAAGATAATGTTAGAAAGATTAGTATTGAAGATGCTACTTTCCAAGGTCTTCAGGGTATTCAGGGTAGACAAGGTATTCAGGGTACACAAGGAACCCAAGCTGCACAGGGTACTACTGGACAACAGGGTATCAGAGGTGCACAAGGTATACAAGGTTTACAAGGAATAGGTGCTGCAGGTGTTCAGGGTGTTCAGGGTCGCCAAGGTATTCAGGGTATTCAAGGTATTCAAGGAACTCAAGGTAGACAAGGTAATCAAGGTAGACAAGGAGTGCAAGGTCGCCAAGGTACATTTGGTAATCAAGGTATACAAGGTATCTCTGGTGCACAGGGAAACCAAGCATCTCAAGGTATCCAAGGTATCCAAGGTATCCAAGGAAGACAAGGTACACAAGGTATTCAGGGTAGACAAGGTTATCAAGGTATTCAGGGTGTTCAGGGTATTCAGGGTAATCAAGGTCTTCAAGGTCTTCAAGGTACAACTGGTGCACAAGGTGACCAAGGTATTCAAGGTATCCAAGGAATTCAAGGGGCTGGTGCTCAAGGTGTTCAGGGTGTTCAAGGAGATTTCGGTCCTCAAGGTTTCCAAGGTATACAAGGTAATCAGGGTCTACAAGGTATCCAAGGATTCCAAGGTATTCAGGGTATTCAAGGAGAACAGGGTATTCAGGGTATTCAGGGTTTACAAGGAAACAATGGTGCTGATGGTGCACAAGGTAGACAGGGTATTCAAGGTATTCAGGGACAGCAAGGTATTCAGGGAGATAATGGTGTAGGTTCTCAGGGTATACAAGGTATACAAGGAATCTTAGGTCTTCAAGGTCCAGATGGTAATCAGGGTGTTCAAGGTATTCAGGGTATTCAGGGTATACAAGGAGTCTTAGGTGTTCAAGGACAAACTGGTGACGGTAATCAGGGTATACAGGGCATCATAGGATCTCAAGGTATTCAGGGTCTTCAAGGTAATCAGGGTATTAGTGGTGTTGTTGGTGGACAGGGTATACAAGGTATTCAGGGTGTTCAGGGTATTCAAGGAACTGGTGCTGTTGGTGGTGTCGTTACGGGTAGTATTGTGTGGTACGCAGGTGACAAGGGAGGTGGAAGTTATCCAAATCCACCTTCTGGTTTCTTGTACTGTGATGGTTCATCATATGGTAATATAAGTAACTTCCCATCTGGTGGACAATATCAAGATTTATTCAATGCTATTGGATATCAATATGGAGGAAGTGGACAGAACTTTAATGTTCCTGATCTACGTGGAGAATTTATCAGAGGATATGATGATAGTAGAGGTGTAGATAGTGGTAGAGGATTCGCTACATACCAACAACATCAATTCCAAACTCACACTCATGACATACCAATTCATGCTGTTGGAAACCAAGATTGGAGTGGTGGTATTAACGACAGACCTGCTGCTGATGATGCTAGTTTTATTAGAAATGTTGAAGGTGGTGCACCTAACGCTTCAAACGGTGGATTCAATGGTGCTGAGACCAGACCAAGAAACATAAATTTCCTGCCTATTATAAAAACATAAATAGGTGTAATTAAACTTCTAGATAATTGTTGTAAAAGGATATGGCAACCGTAACCTGCAAGACTGCTGATGGTGTAGAACGCACTGTTACTGTAGAATCTGAAAACACTTGCCCACTGTATAGTTACGGTGAGGAACATAAGGAATATACTGGAGCATTTGAAAAAGCATCCGCTCCAAATAATCCTGCATACTATAATGCACCCGCAAACTCTACTCCAGTTGCTCCACCTGAAGCAGTGCTTGGAAAAGTTAGAGTCTTTGATGAAGGTGCTCAAACTTGGAGTCAAATTGATGATCTAAGTGGAACTTATTATTCTGTTAATGCTTCAACTATAGGAGCAGCTGTGATAGTTTCAAGTCCATGGGGACCAGTTCCTACTGGAGTAACCACATTTACACCACCTGTTGTATTACGTCAAACTGCTTTATCGTGGGATACAGCAACTGGTGGTGCTGATGCAGGAATAGGAGTTACTGATGCTTGGAGTATTGTTTCAACCGCAGCTACCTTAACAGCATCACAAAAACTTGAAAAAGTCGGTCTTACTACCGATGAATTAAAATCCCTCTTAGGTTTGTAATTATCCTTGACATAACCCCAATAGTGCTATATACTGATAGTACTTTTTAAGTTGTGGATGATTGATCCTTCTGAATTCGTTGACCATGTGGTCATAGACTTATGTGCCAAATCATTTTTATTGGTTGGTAGCAAAGAAGAAGAAAACTTAATAGAATGCGACACCACCGATGAATTCATGGGTGTATTGAAAGTCTGTAAAGATTACTTAAAAGCAGACCAAATTGAATACGCAGATTTATCACTCAAGTAACCAAAATGGACATTATAACATCTGAAGAATTTCAACAAAATAAGTATGAAATGATCAGCAGAGCAAAAGATGGAGAACTTATTGGTATCTTAGATGCCGATGGAAAAGCATCTGTATTGGGAAAATATGCCGAAACTGAAGAAGAGTGGTTTGAAATGCAAACACACTCAGACCTTTAATAGTTGTTTGGTACTACATCATGAAAGTAGGGTAACTTCTACTACCATAAATAAAACATAGAAATCTCATGGTCGTGTACGACAATGCCACTTAATAAATTAGATAATTTTATCAAGAACACGGACGGAAGGACTCTTTATGTCAATCCGAATGATCTTGAAGCCACCGATAGTATTGAAAACCAAGGAAATTCTCTTGCTAAACCTTTTAAAACGATTCAAAGGGCATTAATAGAGTCTGCTAGATTTTCATATCTTAAAGGAAATAATAACGATAAAATAGAACAAACTACAATTTTGCTTTTTCCAGGCGAGCACGTTGTAGATAATAGACCTGGTTTTGCGATCCTTAATGATCCCGCTTTAGGTGTAAGAGTTGTCTCTCCATCTGGTACTAAATCTCCACCTTCCGAAAAAATATCTTTAAATTTAGATTCAAACTTTGATTTAAATCAGGTAGATAACCAGTTATATAAGTTCAATAGTGTTTATGGTGGTACAATTGTTCCTCGTGGTACATCACTTGTTGGATTAGATTTAAGAAAGACAAAAATAAGACCAAAATATGTTCCAAACCCAACAGATGATGATGCGGGATATTCTGCTCTCTTCAGAATTACTGGTACGTCTTACTTCTGGCAGTTTTCAATATTTGATGGAAATGAATTAGGAACTGTATATACTGACCCAGTTGATTTTTCAACAACTAATAGATCAAAACCAAGTTTCTCTCACCATAAACTAACTTGTTTTGAATATGCTGATGGTGTTAACAAGGTTTCTGGTTATGATATAACTGACCTTGATATGTATTATAGTAAACTGTCAAATGCGTTCAGTTCTATAAGAAATATTCCAGAAAAATATCCTGATGAACCTGATGCTTTCGCAAAGCAAAGACCAGAATGGGAAATTGTAGGTGCGTTTGCTTCAGATCCACTATCAATTGCTAGAATTGAATCTGGTAGTGGTGGTACAGCAGGACCAATCATAACAGTTACTACTGTATTGGATCATGGATTTAATGAAGGAACTCCGATTAAGATTGATGGTGTTGGTGTTCCTGATAATGTAAACGATTATAATATATCAACTAAAGTACAGAGTATAATTAATGAAAAAACATTTACTTATCTGTTACCATATGTTCAACCTAACTTATTAACTCTACCTGATGTTAGTGGTGCGGTAGTAACAATTGAAACTGATACTGTATCTGGTGCTTCTCCTTATATCTTCAATATTTCATTGAGATCTGTCTTTGGTATGCAAGGTATGCATGCAGATGGATCAAAAGCATCTGGTTTCCGTTCTATGGTTGTTGCCCAGTTTACTGGTATATCACTACAGAAAGATGATCGTGCATTTGTAAAATATAATGAAGCAACAAGAAGTTATGAAGGAAGATCTATAAGTAAAAAAACAGGTGCAGAATTATCATCTGGTTCATCATCATTAGATAAAGCAAAAGTATATCACTTAGATTCTGAAGCTGTATATCGTACAGGATGGGATACTACACATATCAAGATCAGTAATGATTCTGTTATGCAGATTGTGTCTGTGTTTGCGATTGGATATAATAAGCATTTTGAAACCACTAGTGGTGGAGATGCTTCTATTACTAACTCTAACTCAAACTTTGGACAATTCTCTCTTGCTTCTGAAGGATTTAGAAAAGCTGCGTTTGATAAGGATAATAGATTCTATATAACATCTATCATAACACCAAGATCAATAGAGGGTGGCAATACTAATGTTGATTGGCAAACTTTAGATGTTGGTCTTACAACAGCAGTTGGTATTTCAAGTCAATTATATCTCTTTGGATTTAACAACTTTGATGATGTTCCTCCAATTCTAACACAAGGTTATAGAGTTGGTGCACAGAAAGATGATACACTTAAGGTAAACTTAGGTGCAGGTATTGGTACTTTTAGTGCTCCTATCTGTATGGTAGATAATACTGTTAGTAGTGGAACTACTTCTCTTGGAACTAATGTAGCATATAAAATATTCCCTGTAATATCTGGACCTAGTAACAATATATTCACTATAGGAACACATAATCTATTAACTGGAGAAAGTGTTTTAGTTAGCAGTGCTACTGGCGATCTTCCAGAAAATGTTGTTAACGATAGAATTTATTATGTAATAAAAGAAAGTTCTACTACAATTAAATTAGCATCTTCTAAGGCAGCTGCTGACAGTAACACACCTGTTACTGTATATGGTGGTACTGATTTAACAATAACCAGTAGAGTTTCTGACAAGAAAGCAGGAGATGTAGGACACCCAGTTCAGTTTGACTCCAATGTTGGTAATTGGTACGTACATACCACTCATCCAAATGACATTTACAGTGCGTTAAACACAAATGGAGTTTCTGTTTTAACAGCAACATCTGACAATACTTTCCTTGAAAGAGTAGATGATTCTAGAAGTTTAGATGAAAAATTATATAAAGTTAGAATAGTTGTTCCAAAAGATGCTGATAATGCGAAAGAACCTGCTGAAACATTTATTATACAAGAATCAAGTTCTACTGCATTTAGAAATGATGCTGATTCAACAAGAGTAAGTATTGGTGCTACAGACCATGACTTTGATAGAAACCCAAGATTTATCAGTACATGTATTGCAGGAAGTGCAGGTATTGTAACTGTAACTGCTGAAATTCCACACCAATTAAACACAGGTAATTTAGTTAATATCTTCAATGTAAGAAGTACAACTAATACTGGTGGATTAGATAATACAGGATATAACGGAAGATTCTCTGTAACTGGTATTGTAAATGATCATACATTTGAATATTCAGCAACTGATGTTGACGGTGTTACTCGCACACCAGGAATATTCAACAGCGATACTACACAAAGAAACTTAAATTTACCAAGATTTGAAAAGAATGATACTAAGAGAAACTATTATGTATATCGTTCAGAGGTAATTGCAGATTACATTAAGGATGTACAAGATGGTGTATATCATGGTTACGTATTAAATGCTAATAATGCAATATCTGAAGAATTTAATGAATTCAAATATAGTCAGAATGTTACTAACCTTTATCCAGAATTAGATAAGGATAATCCAGATGATAATCCTGGTCCTATAAAATCATTTGCAAAGAGAGCTCCAATCGGAGAAGTTGTATCTAATGATCTTACAAAAAGTTTAACAAGAGAAAGTTTAGATTCATTTGTAGAAGATTTTGGTATCGGTAAGAAAATTACGGGTATTACAACAATATTCACTACTGCTACTGCAGGAATTGCAACTATTACATTCGATAGAGAGCACGGATTCTCAGGTGTAAACACATATAGTACATTCTCAGGTGGTAGTGGATACAATGAAGGGACACATTATAATGTTAAACTACTTAATGATGGAACTACAACTTGGGATGGTGCAACTGCTAAAGTAGTAGTTGGAACAGGTGGAACTATAACAGATGTAAGTTTCATATCTAAGGGATCTGGATATGTTGATGGAGAAGTATTAGACTTTGACCCATCAGTTTTAGGTTCTGGTACAGGTGCAGGAGTTACAATAGCTGCTTCAGGTATTTCTACAAACATAGGAGATACTCTTCAGATAACAGGAATTGGAACAACTGGAGAAGGATATTATAAGATTGCTTCAATACCTGAGAAAAATAAGGTTGCAGTTGCTATAACTGCAGGAGATATTGAGATTCATTCAGGACAGTATGCTCTTAACTTAGGACCTTCTGTTCATGTAAACACAGTCGCAGGACCAGTTTTAGGTATTACAACCTTCACTACTGATTTTGCTCACGGATTTACAGCAGGATCTAAACTTGAATTTAAAGATTCAAATAATAATAAGTTAGGAACTTATGTTGTTAATGAGAAGGTTGGTGTTACTACATTCACAATTAAAACATCCGATTCATTATCAAGTGCTTCATATCTATTACCTCATGGTTTTGATGCTAATAATGCTGCTTCTGATGGAGTAGTAGAGAATTTAGGAACAAGAGGAATCTCTCCATATGACGGAGATAAGTTCTTCTTACATACACCAATTACAACTGGCGATGTCATCGCTGTTACTGATAATGTTCTTTGTGGTATTGCAACTCTAAATCAATTCCCACTTGGATCTTATATCCAAATTGATAATGAGATCATGAGGATTGCTAACACAGAATTTAGTGGAACCAATCTTAATGAATTAAATGTTATCCGTGGTGTATTTGGAACTCCAAAAGAAACTCATGATTCACAATCAATTGCTAAGAAGATAAAACCAAGAGCAATTGAATTAAGACGACCATCTATTATTCGTGCTTCTGGACATACATTTGAATATCTTGGTTTTGGTCCAGGTAACTACTCTACTGGTCTACCTCAAGTACAGGTAAGAACCTTAACAGATCAAGAATCCTTCTTAGCACAGTCTCAGAAGAAAGCTGCAGGTGTTGTTGTTTATACTGGTATGAACAGCGAAGGAGACTTCTTTATAGGTAATAAAAAATCCAGTTCTGCAACTGGACAAGAGAGAACATTTGATGTTCCTTCTCCCACTGTAACTGGACAAGAGGCAGGTAGATTAAGTGTTGTATTTGATGAAGTATTAATCAAAGAAAGATTAAGAGTTGAGGGTGGTAAATCTGGAACAGTATTATCTCAGTTTGATGGTCCTGTTACCTTTAACGGAGAAGTTAGACTTAGAAACACAGCAACAATCACTGGAAATCTTAAGTTAGATGATGCCACTCCATCAACAAGTAGAACTACTGGTGCTCTTGTTGTTACAGGTGGTATGGGTATCTCTGGTAAATCAACATTTGGCGATGAGATAGTTGCTGAGACAGGTATTATTCCTGACGTTGATAAAGGAGCATACATTGGTAAGGAAGACCAAGCATTTGAAACTGCATACATTGATGGAATAAGACTTGGTGTTGGTGGTACAACAACTATTGATACTAGAGGTGGAGATCTTGTTATAAGTGCTGCAATTGGAAGTAGTGTTTCAATCAGTACAGTTACAACAATCACATCAGACTTAAATGTAGAAGGAGATATCACTGCATTCTACACATCTGATGCTAGATTGAAAGATAACATTACTCCTATTGATGATCCTCTTGCTAAAGTTATATCAATCAGTGGTAATACATATGATTGGAATGATAAGTCTGGAAAGACAGGTAAAGATGTTGGTGTGATTGCACAGGAACTTGAAGAAGTTTTACCAGAAGCAGTTACAACACGCAAGAATGGATATCTTGCTGTTGATTATGATAGAGTTGTTCCCCTACTTGTGGAAGCAATCAAAGAACTCAACGCAAAAGTTGATTCATTAGAACAAAGACTAAATAACTAAAAAGTGTAAGTAGATGCCTAATTATAAGAAGTCGTTTAATTTTCGTAATGGTGTCCAAGTTGATGACGACAATTTTATCGTAAATCCTAATGGTCTGGTTGGAATCGGTACATCGGTTCCAAGGGAGTTTTTGGATGTCAGGGGCACAGCAAAGGTTGTCGGAGTAGCAACAATAAAAACTACGTTTATTGAAGAAGGTGCTATAGTTTCGGGAGTAGCAACTATAGGACAAGTTGAGGTTGGTATAACATCTGTACTCTCAGGTATCATCACTGCAACTTCTACAACAGGAGTTGTTACTTACTTTGGAGATGGTGGTAGGTTGGTAAATTTACCTACATCTCAATGGATTGATGTAAATCCAGGTTTAGGTTTCTCAAGCATATATTCTGCAGGATATGTTGGTATAGCAACTGAACTTCCATACAATGCCCTTCAAATTGGTGGAACTGCAGACGATATGGATTCTCCAGGTGTTGGAATAAATTCAACAGGAGATATTAAGGCAACAGGTATAATAACAACAAGACAACTTTCATTTGAAGGTCCTGAAGCAAGAATAACAGGTGTTACATCAATTATTGATAGTACAGCACTACCTTTATTAACAGTAAGTCAACTTCAATCTGGGGTTGATGCACTAAAAGTTGATGGAAGTATTGATGCCAACGGTAGAATTGTTGGTGCAGCAGTAAGTAATGTAATTCCATTCTTGTATGCAACTTATGATGATCTACCATCTCCAGTAACATATCACGGTGCATTTGCTCACGTTCATGCAAGTGGAAAAGCATTGTATGCACACGCAGGAAACTGGTTTGAATTAGTTAATAAGGAAGCAGACGCAAGAATTGGAACAGGAACAGAAGGATTTAATCTTGGATCTGGCGATGTAGTTATTTTAAATGCATCTGAAATAAAATCAGGTTTCTCAACAATAGGAGTAAGCACAGTAACTGATATACTCCATGTCGGTACTGGTGGAACTATTCTTGCAAATAACGGACAGTTTATTGGTTTAGGAACAGTTCTTCCTACCTCTGATATTCAGATCCGTAAACCATCTGGTGTTGCAAAGATAGAAATAGTTTCTGAAGGAGATAGTTCTATACTTTCTATAGGACAATCAGTAGGTGTTGGTGCTAGTTCTGCAGCAATGAAGTTTGGTGTTGCTGATAAAACACTTGATATTGTTAATAACGATACAGGAGACTTTAATTTAGTTCTTCACGGAGGTCCTGCAGGATTATCAACAGGTAACTTTAACTTTGTTAATGGTCAATCTAATGGGGATATGATGACCCTAACCTATCAGGGCGATTTAGGTTTAGGTGTTGTAAGTCCACAGCATAAGTTACATGTGGTTGGTACATCAACTATCACAGGTAATGCATTTATCGGTGGAAACTTTAAAATAGGTGGATCCGTTGATGCAGGAACATTTAATTTACCAAATGTTATTGCTTCTAAGATTAACAATGCAGGAATTAATACTTTCGGAAAAGTATATGTAAATTCCAGTATTGGTGCAGGAACCAGTGTTGGTGTGGGAACTGCTGATCCTCAAGTTAGTTTCGATGCACGAGCTAAAACAGGATTAATTGGAAGACTTGGAATTAATACAAGTAACGAATATGTAAGTAACGCTGTTAGTGGTGCTTTGGTAGTTGGTGGACAAGCAAGTTTTGGTGGAGTTGGTGTAGGAACAACTTCGATAGCATACTTATATGAATCAAATACATCAGAATCTTTTGCTTGTTATGAAGCTGCAGGATTCTTTAATACACAGGTTAGAATTTATAACTCTGGTTTACTATGCGATGAAAATAGTTTAATTGGTGTAGGTACGCACGTTCCTCTTGCTGCAGTTGACTTCTCACTAGCAGGAAGTGGTCCTGGTCCAGGTCTTACTTCTTCTAGAGCAATGAGAACTCCTCATTCAACAACTGCTCAAAGAGTTGGTGTTATAACTCAAACTGGATCTATAATTTATAATACAGATGCAGGAGAACATCAAGCATATTGCGATGATGAGTGGGTAGGATTTGCTAATCAAACAGGAATTGTAACTGCTGCAAATGGATTCACAAGTGGAACTGGAACTCCAGTTCAAATAAGTGTAGTAGGATCTACATTAACATTTACAGTTGCAGGTATTGGAAGCACAAGTTTGACTTTATCTTGATCTAATTTATGAAAAAAATTATTATTATTGGGTCTGGTTCATCTGGACTGATGGCTGCTGCTATGTTCAAAAGATTCTACGCAGGTAGAATAAAGGTAGAGGTATATTACGATAGTAAGAAAAAGAATATAGGTGTTGGAGAAAGCACAACACCTGCATTTGTAGATTTTCTTAAAAGATTTTTAAAAGTTGAAATTGGAGACTTTATTAAGGATACTGGAAGCACGGTAAAGTTAGGAATAAATTTCAAGAATTGGACGGGAAGTAAAGAATATTTTCACGGATTTAATGCGTGTAACATAGAGGGTACAGGAGTTGATTATCCAGAATCTTTATATTCAATTCCAAATGGAACTTATAATGGGGGAACTTTACACCATAAACCAACAACAACGGTTCCTAGTCACGATTTTTATTATGATCATGCTTTTCATATAGACACACAGATTGTAACACAATATATTTTAGATGATATTGAAGATGAGATAGATCGTATTGATGATGTGGTAGAGAAAGTAAATTCAGACGGTAAAAGTATACAAAGTATTATATTTAAAAACAGTGGAGAGGTAACTGCTGATTTCTATGTTGATGCTTCTGGATTTAATAGTATTTTATTTAAACATTTAAACCCTAATTGGGTTGATATTACAGGTGATCTTCCATTAGATAGAGCAATCCCACAACAAATACCTCATAAACTTGTAGACATACCTTCATATACACAGGCAGAGGCAACAAAAGATGGTTGGACTTGGCAGATTCCATTGAAGAAAAGATATGGAACTGGTTATGTATATTCATCTAAGTTTACTACTGATGAAGAAGCAAAGAAAAATTATAATGAGTGGTTAAAAAAGAATCATGGTGTTGAATTAAATGAAGATCCTAGAGTAATTCATTACAAACCAGGATACTACAAGAAAAATTGGATAGGAAATTGTTTGTCTGTTGGTCTTGCAAGTGGATTTATTGAACCATTAGAATCCACAGGACTTCATATAGTTTATAATCAGTTGCAATTTTTTATACAAAACAATACTACTCTTAAGTTTTTAGATTTTGATAAGATTAATTACAATGATTTTAATGAAAAAAGTTATGTAGATATTTTTAATTTCATTTGTCTACACTATGCTACAAACAGAGTAGATTCTCCTTTCTGGAGGTATATGACTGATAATAAAACTGATTGGATGAAAGCATACGAAGAAAAATGTTCTATTGAATTTATACCATCTGGAGTCTCAAGCAAAGATTCTCAGTGGCACGTTGATAGTTTCATACAAGTCAGTAATGGTTTAGAAATGATAGATGTAGACTCTGTTAATAAATTTGTAAAAAATTTACCAAAAGCAAAGGAAATGTTAGAAGAATGTAAGTCAACTCATGAGTTACAGGAACGTGTTAAGAGTAAAGGTAGATCTGTTCCCCATAGATCTGTTTTAAATGGTTCAGTTATAATCAAAAAATAAATATAAATAATAAAAAAGATCGTATATAATGTCTGTATCAGTATCAAAAGCAGGACCATTTTTCGCTTCAGGACCCATAACTTTTAGTGAGTTGAGGAGAACTTTTAGAGCACAGTCTCAGAAAACTTCGACTGGTGGATCTGAATCCTTTGCTTTTGATGTTGCTCCTATTAGTATGTCAGAGTTGAAGAGAGATACAAACCCTCAAAGTCCAAATCCAATAGTCCCAGATGCTACAGAAAATTCTGCAATAGGTTCTGTTAGTGATGTTGCTTTGTCTCAATTTAGAAATAGTATAAAATTTTATTATATTTCACAAACTGGAACTGATATTTATTTTGATATTGATGCTCTAGGTTGGAATAGTAATTTAGACAAAACTATAACTAAAACAATTTTCATAGATGGCGACATAGGATCTGATAATGCACTCTCTCCCGCAGCTTCATTTGAACAGTCTCCTGCATACAACCTTTTATTTGATATTACTGGTACAATTAAGGGTGGACCTGGAATAGGTGGTGGAAAAACTGGTAATGTTTCAATCTCTGGACAGAATGGTGGAACTGCACTTTCTATCATTTCTACTGGTGGAGAAAATTTAACTGTGCTTGTAAGGTCTTCTGCAAGAATTTATGGTGGAGGAGGTGGAGGAGAAAAAGGAAAGACAGGAGATCAGGGTGCTACTGGATTATGCCAAGACTATGAGACTGTTCGGGAATGTAATAGTTGCCCTGATTGCCCAACTGGATGGGTATCAACAAGTGGGTGTTACTCTGGAGCTGGATGTAGTAGACGAAGAGCTTGTAATTGGTGGGGAAGTTGTTGGTTCATTACAAATGGTTGGTGGAGATATGATGACTGTCTTAATGAATATCAGGTAGCTGGTGGACTTGGTGGAGAAGGTGGTGACGGTGGTACTGGAAGAGGGTATGGAAATGAGTCTGGTGCGTTACAAGGAGATAATGGTGGACCACCTGATCCTGATAATGGTTGTAACTCTACTCAAGGACAACCAGGTGAAACAGGTGGTGCAGGTGGAGAGTGGGCACTCGCAGGTGCAGATACTAATAATACTGGAGATGGTGGTGCTGCAGGAAAAGCAATTTCAGGAACAAGTTATACTGTAATAGGATCCATTAGTTCTACTACAATTAAGGGGGATTTTCCTGCCACACCTTGATAATATATAATATTATGGAACCAACTGAACCATCTTTTATTGATAAGACAAAGAATTTTGCTAATTTCTCATGGGATATAATGAATTATCTCAGAAAAAATGGTGCTGATTCTTTAGTTGTATCTAAAGAAACTTATGAGACTAGGCATGAGATTTGTAAATCATGCGAAATGTGGATAAAGAAAAAAGATATGTGTGCGGAATGCGGATGTTTTATACCTGCCAAGGCTAGAGTTGTATTGGAGTCTTGCCCATTAGATAAATGGTCTCAAGATAGGGATGGATGGGAAGATGCACTGAGAAGAGTTTCAGAGAAGATAGACGAAGACAATTAATATACTGGCACAACCCCTTTGCAGAGGGGTTTTTTTGTGCTATACTATAGTCATATACAAAAATGATTATGACTCCCGAAGAAAAGTATCGCGATCTGTATGAACAGATGTATGATCTATGTAAAGAACAGGGATGGGGAGATCCATTCTCTTATGCAAGATCAAGAGAAATCTATATGGCAGGTTTACTAGGTCATAGAGTTGCAGATGACTATGCAGGGGAAGATGCTACAGATGAAGATGGTGGATGCGAATACAAATCTACCATAGGTAAGAATATCAATGGAACTTACAATGGTATAAGTGTACAGGATACTTGGGAAGAACAGGAAAAATATATTAAGGAAGATAAAATTGGTAAATATCCTAATCATTACTATGCAAAATTTAAAGATGGTAAAATTACTGAAGTATGGAAGTTGACTTGTAACGTTGTTTTAGATATACTATTACCTAAGATCAAAAAACAATTCGATCAGGGAACATCACATAAGAAAGACCCTAGAATTGGTGTAAGTGTTAGTCAAAAAGAAATCAAAGAGTATGGCGAAAGAATTAGATAGTGGAAAATTAATGTACTCACCTGGTAGTAATGATGAGTGCTACACACCTTTGTATGGAGTTACACCTATACTCAAGTACATCCCAAAGGATGCAATAGTTTGGTGTCCTTTTGATACCTTTGAGAGTCATTTTGTTAGGGAAATCTCAAAGACTAATAAGGTAATAGAATCTCATATTTGGACAGGTCAAAACTTCTTTGATTATGAACCTGATAAGTGGGATGTAATTATATCAAATCCACCTTTTACTAATAAAAGAAAATACTTTGAGAGAGCATTATCATTTGATAAACCATTTGCTTTGATTATGACAAATACTTGGTTGAATGACTCAGCACCAAAACAATTATTCAAAGATAAGGATTTACAATTACTAATGTTTGATAAGAGAATGAAGTTTTTAAGTCCTGATGGTAGAGATAATGATAAGATTACATTCAGCAGTAGTTACTACTGTTACAACTTTCTACCAAAACAAATAATTATGGAAGAGTTAGATGTGCCACCTAAGAAAGTGTCCTCTAAGAGTAGAAGTCTAGCAGTTTTACCATTATAATAGGTATATCAACAGGAAACTTATGCAGTTACGTCCACATCAAATTGATTCTTTAGTTGCTATGCAATCTAACACTAAGGGACAGGTTATTGTTCCTACTGGTGGTGGTAAAACAATGTGCATGATAGAAGATGCGATATATCAGTTCAAGAGTGCTCCTAAGACTATTGTTGTAGTTGCACCTCGTATTCTATTAGCAGAGCAGTTATCAAGTGAGTTCTTAGAGATAATTGATAATGTATCTGTTATGCACGTTCACTCAGGAGAGACCACACACTTCTCATCTACAAAAGCAAGAGAGGTGTATATGTGGGATTTGCATACCAGAGGAAACAAGATTATATTTACAACATATCATTCACTACACAGAATACAAGAGAGTCATATTCATATTGATACAATATATTTTGATGAAGCACACAATGGTATTCAAAAGAACTTTATTGAAGCAGTTGAGTGGTTCTCAATATGTGCAAGTCGTTGTTACTTCTTTACAGCAACACCAAAGCATTCTCTTACACCTCTTAAGGTAGGTATGAACAATCCTGCTATATTTGGTAATGTTATTTGTCAAGTACCTGCACCTAAGTTAGTGGAGGAAGGACATATCTTACCACCAAAGGTTGCATTATACAAGACAAGAATACTAGAGAAGGATGAGTTGGTTGTAGATGCTGATTGCGATCAAATGATCAATGCTCTTGATAATATTCAGAAGAACAAAGTATTGATATGTGCTAAGTCTACAAAACAGATTACTAACTTGATATCTCAAACTCCTTTTGTTATGGATTTACAAGTGCGTGGATACAACTGGATGTTTATTACTTCTAAGACAGGTGCTTTTGTTAATGGTAAGAAGGTTAGTAGAGAAGAGTTCTTCAATACACTTAACGAGTGGGGTGTAGATGGTACAAAGTTTGTTGTACTCCATCACAGCATCCTCTCAGAGGGTATCAATGTAAAAGGTCTTGAGGCAGTATTGTTTATGAGATCTATGGATTACATTGGTATTAGTCAGACCATTGGTAGAGTAATTCGTAAGGGTGCAGAGGACAAGGTTTATGGTCTTGTATGTGTTCCAGTTTACTCTAAGGTTGGTATTTCAACTGCAAGAAAGGTTGAAGCAGTTGTTGATACTGTATTCAACAAAGGACAAGCAGCAACATCAGTTATCAGATCATGAAAACAGACACACTACTCAAGATATACAAAGTGGTTAGGATCAAACCTAAACCAAAATATCCACCAGTACGCAAACATTACAATATACATTTATTCGGATGAATTTATTAGTTGTTGGTAGGATTACTGGTTCGGTATTGATTATTTGTGCATACTTTGTTATACTACATGTATCAACACTTTATGGTGCTATGATGCACGTTGTGGCAGATTTAATTTGTATGCCATTTTATATCAAACATAAACAATTTGATGTTGTAATTATGTTATGTTTTTTAATGACAATAGCAATTAGTAAAGTCACTATTTTACTAAGATGAGAGACACAATTTTATTTGGAGATTGTCGAGAGACACTCAAACAATTTGATGAACCTGCAAGGATGTGTGTTACATCTCCACCTTACTTTGGTTTACGTGATTATGGAACTGCTACTTGGATAGGAGGAGATCCAAATTGCAATCATATGAGAGACTCAAAAGTTAATCCTAGTAATTGTATTACTGGTCATAAAAATCATGATAAGATGGCAGGGGTAGGAGATGCAATATACAAAACTGTTTGCCCTAAATGTGGTGCAATAAGACAAGATGATCAAATCGGATTGGAAGAGACTCCAGAAGAATATATTGATCAATTAGTAAACGTATTCAAGGAGGTGCGAAATGTGCTCACAGATGATGGAACTTGTTGGGTTAATCTTGGCGATAGTTACTATAACTACAGACCAGGAAAAGGACAAGGACTTCCAAAACAAAGTGTCTCAAATACTAAACAAGACTTACCAGATGTGTGTCCTCGTAGAGGAAATAGAATCTCAGGACTCAAAGAAAAAGACCTTATTGGAATCCCCTGGCTCTTTGCCTTCGCAATGAGAGCAGATGGATGGTATCTTAGACAAGATATCATTTGGCATAAACCTAATCCTATGCCAGAAAGTGTAAGGGATAGGTGCACTAAAGCACATGAATATATCTTTTTATTCAGCAAAAACAGAAAGTACTTTTATGACAATGAAGCAATTAAAGAACCCGCAAAAGATTGGGGGACAAGAGACCGCACAAAAGGTAAGTACCATAATCCTGGTACTGGGTTGGCTCCTCATAGTGGGTTATCCAAGTCTTATGCTACAAAAAACAAACGGTCTGTTTGGTCAGTAACAAATAAACCATATAAAGGTGCACACTTCGCTGTATTTCCACCTGAGTTAATTGAACCATGTATTAAAGCAGGGAGTGAGAAGGGAGATATAATTTTAGACCCTTTCATGGGATCAGGTACTACTGGAATGGTAGCAAAGCAATTAGGTAGAGATTACATAGGTTGCGAACTTAATGAAGAGTATGGTAAACTAATACAGAAACGTGTGACAGATTACAAAGTGTCCATTATGGACATAATAGATTAAAATATCCATTATAATGGATATATAATTAAAAGGAGACTTTTATGAAAGTTAAAGTACAATTAATGGTAGCAGGAAAACTATTCAATGAAATAGTTAATGCTGCAAACTATGCTGACGCACAGCAGGTGGCTCTTGCAAGAAATCCAAATGCAACTATTGTTTCTACAACAGCAGTATTCAAATAGTAATGACTCCCGAAGAAAAAGAATTAAGGGCTATTGCCAGATTCTATAAAGATGCTAAAATGGGATTTGCAACAAATGATGGGTTTTATGCCATTCCTTGTGGTGGAAAAGCTGTCATCGTGATACATAATGGAGAGTGGTTAAAGAAATGTAGGAATGAAGATTCTGCCAGAACTTTTATCGCTCAATACAAAAAAGAAAATAAAGGAGGAAAAAATGCACGACCAAAACTCAATCGATAAAGAGGAAACAGCTGCTGAAAAATATCAGCGAGCATTAGACTTGTTTACTGAATCAGTATTAAAACCTGATCATAGTTTGCGTGGTTGTGCATACAATCAAGGATGTTATGAAGACTTGATGGAGATTAGAGAACACGTTTTAGAATACCTTAAAACATTAAAAGAAGTGACATATCATACTAACCCAGATGAGAGTGATGAACTTGAAACACAGAAACTCATTAATACAAAACCACTAGCAAAGTGGAGATAGTGTATGGAGAAAGTGATTAAACCATGGGGATATTATGAAGTTTTATTGGATGAACCAAATTATAAAGTAAAAAGATTACATCTTAATCCTAACTGCTCTTTTTCCTATCAATATCATAACTACAGAAAAGAATTCTGGGTTGTTACAGAGGGGAGTGGGATAGTTATTACTGATGGATCTGAATACAATGCAAAACCAGAAGACTTGTATATAGTTATGGAAACATCTCCACATAGAGCAAGGGCAGGGGATGAAGGAATGACTATTATTGAGACTCAAACTGGAGAGTGTAGAGAGGATGATATTGTAAGATTAATGGATGATTATGGGCGAGTAGGTACAATCACGTAGGCATTTCTTTTTGTTAAGATAAAGACAATGTATCAGTAAATACAGACATTTCTTGTCTAAATAATTCAAGAATTAGGAGTAACAAGATGCACTGAAATTCTATCTTTATTATTAAACTATATTTGGAGACAATTAATGCATAACTTAATTCCTTTCAATCAATTGGCGGGAGAACATCAAGACCCCCATGAAGATTTAATCACAGAATACTACGAATGCTTAATTGACTGCGACGACAAAGACCACATTTGTAAACGTATATGTAGGGAGGTTTTCTAACTTAACGTAAACATTTATCTAAAGCAGTCAAATGATAAAATACAAGCATCCACCTTAAATAAAAAATTGCAATTAAAGCATAAACCCTTGACTTTTTTAGTTAAGGGTTTTATAATTGGAGAAACAATTTATTGATGTATAATCCAGTGTCTTTTGTTAAAAATGTAAGAACTTCTTACAGCAGATTCTTACAAAAAAACGTACAAGAAGTAGAAGTGCAATTTATGAATGAAGATCCTGCATGGATTCCATATGACACACTGATCTCTATGTTATCAAAGTTTGGTCTACAGGATGAGTATACAGAGACTTAGAGAATTATTAATAGGCACATTTGATAATAGAAGACAGGCATATCAAAATCCTACATTCTATGCTCATATCAGATTGATACATAAAGATATTGGCAACAATTTGATATATGGAGAACAGGCATATACATATGAACAGGGTAGACCATATCGACAATTTGTTATTGAACCTGTGATGGATGGGGAACTAATGAAAGTAAAAAACTATGATATCAAAGAAAAAAACAGATTCACTGGATTTAAAAATCTGGATACGATTACTACAAATGATTTATGTCATAACAATGGTTGTGATCTATTATTCTCTCAAATAGATTATAATACATATTCTGGTGGTTTGTATGGGTGCGATTGTATAGTAAAGGATTCCTATGTTCAGAGTAGAGTTCAAATCACAACCACTACATATACTACAATAGATATTGGATACTCCAAGACTACAAATGAAAAAGTCTGGGGATCTGATTATGGACCTTTTGAATTTGATAGAGTATGATTGACATTACAATAAAAGATAATTATTTCCCAGATGTTGAACATATAAGGGAACTTGGTATTAGATGCAAGCAATGGCGAATAGCAGATAAACCTGAAACAGGACCAGGATGGAGAGGATTAAGATCAGAAAAATTTAAGAAGTTAGGTAATGAAGAATTAATACAAATAGAGAAAGATATATTTAATTTTATATGGGAGGAAAGAAATCTTAAAGATTGGAAATATCCAAGTTGGGAGGAGGATTTTCCAAATGACTATTATGAAATGTATGATTTAGTGCAACCATCTGTAGCAAATTCTCCTTTGCTAGATCCTATGATTACAACTTATTTTCATAGGAGTCCTGCAAACACAGTTGATATGTTGTATGATTTTTATTCAGATAGATTTCATAAAGATTACCTATCGTGTGCAGGGGTTATATTCTTAAATCCAGATCCCCCACCTTTAACAGGAACTTCAATTCTGGATAGTCGTAACATTCAGTTTATTAACGTAGAAAACGTGTATAATAGATTAGTATCTTATGATGGATATAATATTCATGGTCTATCTGGATGTTTTGGAAACTCTCCAAAAACTGATCGACTAACTATAGTATTCTTTATACATGAAAAAGCATTAGCGAAAGCATTTACCTAATTATGACAAAAGCACTTATTACAGGTGGAGCAGGTTTTATTGCACACCATACAATCAGTTACCTACTAAAATATACTGATTGGGAAATCATTACTCTTGATAGATTAGATTATAGTGGTAATCTTAATCGTCTGCACGATATTATGTTATCCTTTGATCCCGAAATTAGGAAACGTGTAAAGATCGTACACCATGATCTCAAGGCAGAACTTAATCCATTAGTCTGTAGTGAAATTGGACAGGTAGATTACATTCTACATTTAGCAGCAGGATCTCATGTAGATCGAAGTATAGATTATCCTATGGAGTTTATTATGGATAATGTTGTGGGAACTGCTAATATTTTAGAGTTTGCAAGAAAACAAGACAATCTTGAAAGATTTGTTTATTTTAGCACAGATGAAGTGTTTGGTCCTGCTCCTAACGGTATCAAGTATAAAGAGAATGATAGATATAATTCAACTAACCCATACAGTGCGACTAAGGCAGGTGCAGAAGAGTTAGCAGTAGCATATGAGAATACATATAAACTTCCAATATACATCACACATACAATGAATGTGTTTGGGGAAAGACAACACCCAGAGAAGTTTATTCCTATGTGTATTAAGAGAGCAAGGGATGGAGAAGTCATAACAATACACAGTGACAAGACCAGAACAATTCCTGGCTCAAGACATTATATACACGCTGAAGATGTTTCATCAGCAGTATATTTTTTACTACAATACAAAGGGACATTTGAACCCACTTGGGGAAATGCAAAGTGCCCTAAGTTTAATATTGTGGGATCAGAAGAATTAAACAATCTTGAGTTAGCACAGATCATTGCTGATGCACAGGGTAAGGAACTTAAGTATGAGTTGGTTGATTTCCATTCTTCCAGACCAGGACATGACTTGCGATATGCATTAGATGGTGGTAAGATGAGAGAACTCGGTTGGACACCTGCTAAATCAGTTCGTGAACGCATAGCAGAGGTTACTAACTGGACACTTAACAATCAGAGGTGGATAAAACTATGAAGAACAACATAACTCAAGAAGAGTTTAAAAATGTTGCTGATGATTTCTTCTTAAAGTATGACTATGTCAAACAAAATATGGAAGGAGATACCGAAGACATTATAAGAGTGGTTAATACTATCTGCGATGAAGTTAATTCTCAGAAGAGTAGTAAGAGTAGTTTCTCAGTGGGATTTGCAGGAGATTATGAAAAAGATTCTGTTTAACATTAGAGAGTTCGCGTGGATGGTCGCAGACGAAATTGCTGATTGGTTGTACCCATATCGTAATAGATTGACACCTGAAGAAAGGTTTGAAGTAAGAGTTAAAGATCCACATACAGAAGAAATGTATATGGTAGAAGAGTTAATTCAAGCTTTAAATCAGAAGGTAGATGCACTTCAAGATGATATGATTTATGTAAAACATAAACTAACAGAACATGAACAATTACTCCAATTAAATCCTAAATTTAGGGTAAGAAAAGCATCAGAAAGTTTCTCAGTTTCGGGATCAATAAGGCAAAATGATATAAATACTTAACTTACACCCTTAGAGGATACCGTTTTGGAGGACAGAAAAGCAGCTAAAAGGATCATTAAGATCGCAAAAAAGAATCGTAAATTGTATACAAAAGAAGATGTTTTGTACGCAAGAATGATCCGAAAAGAACTTAAAAAAGAACCAAATGACTAATTTTGCAAAAGAATTAAAAGTAGGAACAAAGAAATCACATACAGCAGCAGAAAACACTGCTTTTGTTAAATCATTTTTACGTGGGGTTGTAAGTCCAGACAATTACAAATGCTTAGTATCGGATCTCTACTTCGTTTATAAGGCATTAGAGGAGGAAGTATATGGGTTAAGAACACACCCTATAGTTGGTAGTTTATATTTTCCAGAATTAGAGAGATTGATAGCATTAGAAAAAGATTTACTATATTACTATGGTCTTGATTGGAGAACTAAAATAGAACCAAGTCAAGCATGTAAACAATATGTTAATCGTATTCGTGAAGTTGCTGAAGATGAACCAGAATTATTAGTTGGTCATCATTATACAAGATACTTGGGAGATTTGTCAGGAGGACAAATATTAAAGAACATTGCAAAGAAAGCAATGAACTTAGAGAAAGCTGGTTTAGACTTTTATGAGTTTGAAAATATTGATGATGCCAAAACATATAAAGAAAAATACCGCAGTGTATTAGATGAGTTACCACTTACAGTATCAGAAAAGAATGCTATAATTACAGAAGCAAATTATGCATTCAGATTGAATATGTATATGTTTGATGAGTTGAAAGGTAACGCAGCAAAATCATTTTTTCAGATTGTTTTTAGAGCAATCTTTGATCGCATACCAAGATGAAAGACTCTTTGAAAATTAACAGAAATGATGATGGTTCTTTTACTGCAGAATGGGACAAAAAAGACCCAGAATGGAGTTGGTTAAATAATTTAACATCAAGAGAATTACAAAATGTTTTTGAGCAAGCAGTCAGAATGGATCAGCAATGAACCTAAAACTGAACATAAGTTAAAACAAACTTATACAGAAAAAGATTATTGGGAAGGTAGAGTCCCAGATGAATTATTTGAAGAATATCTTCAAAAGTATGGTTATGAATACACACCCTAGGAGGTATTAACAATGGCATTATCAGACACAGTTAAAACATCGTTGAGAGACGCACAAGAAAATTTAAGAAATGCACTTGCATTTTCAGCAAGACAAGAGAAACCATTTGTCAGTAAACATATTGCAGATATGATGGCAAATATTGAAAATATCATAGATGCTAGTGAAATGATTGATAAAATAGAAAATCGTAAAGATGGCGATAGTGGTATGTTTGGAACATTTTTTAATAAAGACATCATATAAATAGTAATATAGGAGTTTAGAAACTATTATGACTACTAAAATCCCCGATCACGATTTAAACCACGAAGTTTACATCAACCCTAAAGATCATAAAGAACATATAAATCATGGTATGCTTGAATATTCTGAATCAGATTTAGAACTGCACAATGAAGCATTTCATGATCATTCTGAAGAAGAAGTAATACCAAATGATGGTAAGATCAATGATTGGCACACCAGACATGAAGATAAGCATTTAGAAATCTATTGTGATAATCATCCAGACGCATTTGAATGTCGAGTATACGATGACTGATGAACCAATAACCTCTGAAGATGCTGTAGATAATAATAAACTTTTTAGTAGAAAAGGTTATCTAAAACAGTTTGAACCACCAAAGGTTGAGAAAAAATTAAATAGTGGACAATCCCTTGCAAAACATGTCAAGGAAGAGTCTAATACCTTTGTAAAAAGAGAGAGTGCTAAATCAAGAAAACTCAAACCAAAAGAAGTTGAATGGGCACCTGTAGAATACACCGAAAGTAAGACAAGAATGAGAAGGTCTAAGACAGTTTAAGAAGTGTCACAACCCCCTTTACAGGGGGTTTTTTTATGCTATAATGTATGCAGGGAAAACAAACTACCTCGTGTACGTTTTGTTTTCTCGCACCCAATTTACGTTGTTATATGCAGTTCAGTGTAGTAGTTGGTAATCCACCATATACAGATACATCTACAGTAACAGGTGCAACCACAGGTGGATGTGCAAAAACTTTAGATACAATTTTTTACTTAGATGCAATGAAAAGATCTGATTATGTATCAGAGGTAATTAGATCTAAACACTTTGCTAAATCTACATCAAAGTTTAGAAGAACTTTATTTTCAACAGCAGGTATTGTTTCTATTGAAGCACTTTCTTCTGATACATTTCCTTCCATATCAATGACAGAAACCTGTATATGCACATGGAAACGTGGATATAATGGACTAACAAAATTAACTTATCTTGACGGTACAGTAAAAGATATTAGAATTACTCCTGATACTTGTATTAGATTTACAAATTCAGAATTTATTTCAGAAGTTCCAAACAATATGGGATATCGCTATCAACGTGGCAACTTGAACTTGAATCAATTAATTAAAGGAGACTACCCTATGATAACTACTATGGGTGGTAAGAACGGAGAAATGCAAGTTACTAAAGTTGATGGATCTCAATATATTTGTTGTGTAAATCAACACGGTGTTGTAATGAATAGTAAGTATGGTGGAAAAGGATTCGGACAGATTCGCATCAAACCTTATGACCATGCTATTAGTGGATCTACAGTTATATTGAAAACATCTTCTGAAGAAGAGAGTAATAAACTTATAGATTATTTGAGATCTGATGAAGTATATCAGATGGTGCTTAAGAATAGAATAGTTAACTCTAACACAAAAGAATTATTTAAAACTATTCCTGATATTTAATGAAGAGAAACGATCATAATAAAAGTGTAGGATCTGTAATTGAAAGATCAGATGATAGGATAAATGCTACTAGCGAAGTGTTTACACCTACAGATGTTTGTGTTAGAATGATAAATGACATACCAGATAATATAAAAAAGAATCCTAATTCTACTTTCCTAGATAATTCAGCAGGTAGTGGTAACTTTTTGGTTACTCTTAAAAATACATTACTGCAGTATCATGATGAGGAACACATACTAAACAATATGTTATATGCAGTAGAACTTATGGAGGACAATCATCTTGAATTGTGTAAAAGATTAGGTGTTGAATCTGATCATCCACATTATGTTTGCAACGATGCATTAACTTATGACTATAGTTTTGGAAAACCAGTTGGATTAGAAGCATTTTATGAGTGAAGAAAAAATTAAAACAGAACATAGACAACTTTTTCCACCGTCTATTGTTATCAAATCTCACATCAATATACCTGATGGTTGGATTGATAAACTTGAAGAGTGGTGTTTGAAGTATGGCAAGTATGTTGATCATGGGAGATTGACTACGACTTATGGAACTCCAAATATGCCACATTCAGTTCCTTGGATTAAGGAAGTTTTGGATACTATAGCACCAGAAGAGGCATTTGATAACTCTTGGGTTCAAGTGTATAAAACTGGTGGATTTCATCCTATACATAATCATGCAGGGACAAAAATAAGTGGTTCTGGTTGTTTGTTTTTAAATGATGGGAAGTCTACTTATTTTCAAGATCCACTTCACAAAAGTAATACAGCAACTTCTGAAGTTAAGATAGGTGATGTATTAATCTGGGATCCAGAAATATATCACTTTAGTCCACCTGTAATGGAAAAAAGAATTATTTTAGCATTTAATTTGAGGGAAACTGACAATGATGGTAACTAACTTTGCCGATATGATAGCGGAGTATGATGGTGTACTCAAACCAGAAGATTGTAAAAAGATTATTGATAAGTTTGAATACGATAATCGCAAAAGTAAAGGCATAACATCAGAGGAGTCTGGTACTGAATCCACTGGTATTAAAAAATCCACTGATTTATGGATATCTCAATGGGAAGATTGGAGAGCAGAGGATGAATTGTTTTTTAAAGCATTGAATCCATACGTAAAGACATACTTGAAGTTCATAAAAGAAAGATTAGGGGATGAGGTTGAGTGTACAAAATCAGAGTTAGTTGATTCTGGATACCAGATACAAAGAACTCAAGAAGGAGAGTTATATGATTGGCATGCCGATGATGATGTTTCTCCAATTTTAGATACAATAGTATTTCCAATTAGAGGATATAGAGATTCTGGATCTGTTTTACAGGCAAGAAGATTATTTACATATCTTTTTTATCTTAATGATGATTATGAAGGTGGAGATACACTGTTTAGAGTCGGACCAGGAAAAAATGATATATTTAACGTAGCACCAAAACAGGGCAAATTAATTTGTTTCCCTGCTTCGTGGTATTTTCATCATAAAGGGGATGTTGTTACTAAGGGTTCAAAATATGTTTGTACAGGATGGCTTAGTGACCACGTAACCACATATACAAATGATCATACTGGTGTATCTGATAACTTTAGAAAGGAAGCAAGACAATCAGGTAGAAAGATGGTATTGCAATTTAATGAAAATACAGGTAGAATAGAAATGGATGATGACATGAAAAAGGATAAAAGAAATGGAGACACCTTTAGGGGAATGTATCCAAAATTATCTGAAATAGATACAATTGTAGATGAAACCACACAAGATAGGGGTATTTAAATTGAGTATTTTGGGAACTATACATAGGTTAGAATCAGACTTAGATGAGTCTGAGTGTGATTTTTTAATTAATGTTCTTAAAGGAGGGGACATTGATAAATCTGCTAAAAAGTTTAATGTTAATAGTCGCACTGTTTTAAAAAAATTAGGTGCTCAAGCAGATAGACTAGAGCAAATTAGAAATAATTTCAATGCCTTTGTGCCACCTGTTGATGTGGATAAACTCAGACATGGAAAAGACCTAGATCTCTTGTAAAAAAATGACTAACGAAAACAATGAAAAGGATCCATTATTGGATGAATTAGAAGAAAGGATTGCTGAAGGTCCTGTTATCTTTACTCCAGATGAGGAGTTCCTAAAATTAGTTGAAGAACGCAGAAAGAAAAAGAATGAGCAAAAAGATTAAGAGTGTATGCATCGTAGGTGGTGGATCTTCTGGTTGGATGACTGCTGCAACATTTGCAACACAGTTTCCAAAGATAGATGTTACCATTATTGAGAGTCCAGACTTTCCTATATTGGGAGTTGGAGAGAGCACTCTTGGTGGTATAAAACATTGGACATCATTGATAGGTCTGGAAGATAAAGACTTTCTAACACAGACAGATGGTAGTTACAAATTAAGCATTAAATTTACAGATTGGTTAGGTAAGAACACAGGAGGATTCCATTATCCATTTGGAGAATATCAAAGACCAATAGAACAAGTAGGACAAAACGATTGGTGGTTCTTAAAAGGTAATAGAAGTGGTGTTTTTGATGATAATGCATATGCACGTTGTCATTATCCAATTGCTTCTGTTGCTGAGAACAATAGAATGTCTGATGATAGCACTGGGAAGACACCTGGTTTTTCCTTTGTATCTGACGTTGCATTTCATTTTGACGCTACCGCATTCGGACAATATCTCAAGAAAACAATTTGTCTTCCAAAAGGTGTAAAGTTAATCAACTCTACAGTTGAGAAGGTTAATACAAATGATGATGGAGTAGAGTCTCTAATATTAGCAGACAAACAAAAACTAACTGCTGATTTATACATTGATTGCACTGGTTTCAAGAGTTTACTGTTAGAAGAAGCATTAGGAGTTAAATTCAACAGCATTGAAAATTTGATTCCAAATAATAAGGCATGGGCAACGCACATACCATATACAGATAAAACTAAACAACTACAACCATTTACAAATTGCACTGCTCTGAATAATGGATGGGCATGGAACATACCTTTATGGTCACGTATAGGTGCAGGGTATGCATACAGCAACAAACATATTAGCGATGATGAAGCTCTTGAAGAGTTCAAGAACTACATTCGCACCAACTATGAAAAGATTCCAGTTGATGATCTTGAATTTAAACCAATTACAATGAGAAATGGAATACACGAAAAAACATGGGAGAAGAATGTAGTTGCGATTGGTTTATCCAGTGGTTTTATTGAACCATTAGAGAGCACAGGATTGATGACAACATATGAGTGGTTATTATCATTGATCTATACACTACGCAAAGGTTTTGTTAATCAGTGGGATAGAGATTCATTTAACTATGCACTCAAAAACATTTACTATGGACACGCAAACTTTGTTGCTATGCACTATGCACTAAGTTCAAGAGATGATACACCATACTGGCAAGATGTAACAGAGAGAGTTAGGATTGATCCAACAGTTAATAATTCATTGAACTATGAAACTGATATGGGAGAAAATCTTGAACTACTCTACTATGCTACGTCCGCACATAAGTATCATCAATTTAGGGAGGGTAACGCAGGATTCCAGTGTGTCTCTGCAGGAATGAATTATTCTCCAATTGATGCAAAAGTTCATAAGGCATTAGGAACATTGAAAAAGTTTGATGCAGAATTGCATTGTGATAGGTTACAGGATTTGTATAAGGACACACAGCAGAAATATATAAATTATGCGTTGAGTTGCCCTTCTTTACACGAATACTTAAGTAGAAGTATACACGAACAAAAGGATGATTATACTTTTGTTGGGACACAAGATCAAGTGCCACAAGAGATATATGATCAAATGCCAGAACGTATTAAGAGAAAAGTACAAAAAGTAAAACCTGCAAAACAAAAATGGAAAGAAAGACCCAAAGGTTTCGTTACTTATGAGTGACGAAGAAATAGAAGAATTTATGGAACTATTAAAAGAATACATGATTAAATCTGAAATTGAAATTATCAAGTGGAAACAAAGACAAGAATACTATAAAGGTCTTGCTCAACATGGCGACTACTTGGAAAAGGAAGCTGCCAAGATGGAGGTTACAGTTGATTACTATATGGATGAGTTCCTTGTCTAAACCAATTTTTTGTGCTATAATAATGATTAGTCGGAGGTATGTGTGACAAAAGCTAAGCATGAATTATCATGGAATAGTGATGTGAAGATTCCGAATGGTAAACCAAAAGGTGGATTCAAATCTCAGAATGGGTTTACTATTAATACTGGAGTCGTAAACCAAATAGATAATGAACCTGTATCTCCCGAAGAGGTGGAAAAGGAAATCAAAGTTACCGATAGGGACATTGGTGTTCTTTTTCCATCCTTACTTTTTAAATCAAGAGTATCTGATAGAGATTTTTTAAGCAGTGTTAAAGAAAGAATATTAAAAGCAACAAAAGATAAGAATAGAGGAACAGTTGCAGGAGATCCAAAAGATCCTCTAGGTTGGTATAGTTTTGATAACCTTCATCTACAAGATGATATGGAAGATGTTCACGACTTTCTACTTAAGGAGGCTGCTGCTGTCTTTGCATATTATGATTATAAGGTAGAAGAAGTCTATCTTACTTCAATGTGGGCAAATGTTGGATTTAAACCATTCTATTGCCACATGAATCATACTCATCCAAATTCAATTTTTAGTGGAGTATTTCATGTAAGTGTACCAAATGTAGGTACAACACACGCACAGACGACAACTTTCAGTGATCCAAGACCTGCTGCAAGAGTTATTGAACCAAATGTCAATAAAGACTTTGCTGCTCATAACTCAGGCACAGTTTCACCGATAGTAAATAATGGTAGTTTGTTTATGTTTCCTTCGTGGCTACCACACGGAGTACAGCAAGCATGGCACGACTATCAAGGTATTCCTCGCATTACCATTTCATTTAATGCAATGATGACTGGGGAAATCAACACCCGCACCGCACCAATTAAATTTTCATAGAACTATGGCAGAAAAATTATGGCAAATCGTAGTACAGAGCACGATGGGATGGCACGAATGCACAGAACCGAACTGTAAAGGACTCACCAAAGAACAGGCAAGAGTCAGATTAAATCAATTATTAAACGAAGGTCATAGTCCAAAAGACCTAAAAGCAGTTCCTAATTAATATTAATGCCAGATTTTATCTTTGAAGGGGAGATCGATCCAATGGTATGTGATGATCTTCTTGAATTTTATGAAACCTGCACATATGTAAACAAATTATCCTATCAAGCAACTCCCAGAGCAAATGTGATGGAAGATAATGTTTTTAGAGGACATGGGAAAACATCCACTGATTTGCATTTACATATGGTGTTCACTCATAATGAGTGGTGTCTCAAAAAATATTTTGGTGCACTTTCAGAAGTATTAAACTCATACTTTGATGAATATGAATACTCCACTAGTCTGGAATGTGCGTTTGCAGATGGATTCAATATTCAAAGATATGCACCAGGCGAAGGTTATACAGTGTGGCATTCTGAGAGAGCAAACGATAGAAAATTAAAAGATCGAGTATTTGCTTGGATGACCTACCTAACTGATAATCCTGATGGAGGAACAGAGTGGTTGTACCAGAATAAATATGTCGCAGCTAAAAAAGGCAAAACCGTCATTTGGCCAGCAGAGTGGACACATACCCATAGAGGTAGAGTTGATCCAAAATTAGAGAAAACAATTATCACAGGTTGGGTAGATTTAATCTAATGGATACAGAAGAACAATACGTCCCCGAAGTCAACGATTATGTAATCTGGACAAATGATCTTGGAACAGTAGATGAAGGATGGGTATATTGGAAAGGAACTCCTGTTGATCATGAACAAAGAAAGAAGTTTGGGTGGAGACCACTTCAAAACTACATTACAATCGAAACAGCCATACGTGAGAAACCTAATTGTCAGTATGAAAAAGGCAATCCACACAAACACATTCATATTCTAGTCTGTTGCTATGAACATCAATGGCATCAACTTAAGTTTGTCAAGAGACGCAAAAGTAAGAAAGATCAACAAATTGTCAAAGAATCCAATCATATGTACTATAATGAACCTAGAGAGAATCATAGCAGAGGTCAACAATGAGACATACAATATTTCCTGTTTCTTATTATAAGGGACAAGTTGAGGATAATGAAAGACTCAAGCAAGATCTTTTACCTTTCATCAATCGAACCAAGAGAACATTAACACCACCAGAAGGTTGGTTAACCACAAAGATTACGACAAGTCATGAAAGAGACGACATCAATCGGTTCTTTATGTCTCAAACAGAGCTACAGAGGCAGTATCATAATCTAATTAAAACTTTCTTCGATAACAAGTTTGAAGTGGAGGTGGACGAATGTTGGTATAATTGTTATGAGAATGAAGAATATCAGGAGTCGCACAATCATATTGGCGATCCTTTAGACCCAAATCATTTTGCATGTGTTCATTTTCTATGTTATGATAAGGAGGTGCATAGTCCATTGACCTTTACTGATCCGATGGGCATTGTTCGATCTCATTCATTAGAGTTCGATTCACACAACTATGAGGAAACATTCTCTCCTGATATTACAGAAGGAGATTTAATTATGTTCCCTTCATATCTGATGCACGAAGTCAAGGCAAACAAACCGACACCTGGCAATCCACGTATCTCCATTGCATTCAACTTTGCAGTAACCCAATACAATTCGAGTAAGTAATGAAATTTGTTTATGGAAAAGATGCTCCAATTCATATGTTGGACAACTGGTTGAAACCACATGAACACGAAAACATACTTTTGTATTGCGAACAGGCAAAGTATACCTACGGGGAGAAGGACGATGAGAACGTAGCACCAACGGGTATGAGTGCAGAAATACGGGCAGGTGAACTAATATACCGCTTTTTGTTTGAAATGACTCAACCCCTTGTGCCAGATCTTTGTCTGGTCAGAATGTATGTTAATCTCTTCGCACCTAACGAAGTACCATATTATCATACAGACGCAGATCAAGGTATGACTTTCCTATATTATCCACACAAAGAGATGTGGACACCAAATATGTTAGGACAGACAGAGTTCTATCATAAGGAAAGGTCTTATGCAATCGCACCCGAACCAAATCGATTAGTTTATTTCGATGCATCAATTTTACACAGAGCCACCGCTTTCCGCAACAAACACCGATTTACAGTCGCACTTAAGTATGAGTAAACCTAAAAGCAGTTGGGAGTACATTAACTTCTATGACTCCGAAGAAACACTTAACGCAAGCTATTACGCAGATTTAGTTGACCACCTAGTAGAACAAATGACAACACCAAAACCAATTGAACCAATCGAACCCAAAAGAAAACCATTTGAACCTATTGAATTAGGAGAACAGAGACAAATCGATCCTTTAGACTTTCCGACATATAACACAGACGGAACACTATGGGAAGCAGGAGAGTATCCAAACGATAAACCAAAGTTTACTTTTACATACGAAGATCATACCGCAAGAGAAAAACCCCCATACCCGAAGCATACCATAACCTGCTACGGTAAGGAAACTATGCTTAACGTTATGGAACATTACGAAGGTTATTCATATACTATTCAATAACTCTATAATTTCTATATCTTCTCTTCTCCCCCTATTCTCTACCATTCTCCCCCGTCGAGAGGCGACGAAAAAATTTTTTTTAGGTCTTTTTACTAAGAATCTCCCCCACAGGCAAAAATGTACATATTGATACCAAATTGCTCCCACCAGGATCGCCTGTAACACCCCTGTAATCACTTCTCCTTACGATAGTATCACCCCTAAAAGACCCTATAAGATCAAAATCGTCTGAGAACCATCATTGTTATCTTTGATGGTTATTTTTTTGTGCGGAAACGATTTTTGTAAGATTTTTCTCAATTTCCAGTGCTTAAACAGTTTCTTCATAAGTCTCGGTCAATTTTACGGAGTCCATACTCTTTAATGTATGCTTCAATTGCATCTTCGATCATCTTCGTAGTAAACTGATATGAGTCAGACGACACATTGCGAAGTCCTTTCTTTTGAGCAACTACATGAACACGCTGTATTCTATTTACTATCTCTTCCTGTAATACAAAGTCTAATGCTTTCTTTTTCTCTTTTACATTTGCAACCCACTCTAAGTTTTCAAGTTGGTTGTTACTTCGATTCTTATCACGATGCACAACCCTTCGGGTAGGATCATCGCAAGGAAGAAATGCTAAAGCAACTAACTTATGAATGTAGAGAGTCTTTGCTTTACCGTTATCATCTCTTAGTCTACAGGTCAGATATGCACACTCATCTTTACCAGACCATACAGGTTTACGAAGCTTGGGAACCTTGTACTTTAATGACCAGAGGTTTCCATCAGTATCAATTGAGTAACCACTGAAATCCTCTAAGTCTTCTATCTCATTCAATACTTTATGCTTTCTCATCTTAGAGAACTGCAACACATCATAACGGGCGAAAAACCAGTCATATCAAGGGATTCTACCGATGAACCTATCATTGTACTTATATATTGTACTTATTACTATTTTATAAGTACAAGTACATTGAGAATAGATTTTGATAAACTGCCTAAATATCTGGTTGTTTTAATTATACCATAAGTACAAGTACATTGCAAAAGGTGTAATAGTGTGTTATAATATGTGTATAAAGAAGGTTAAAAGTATTATGATTTAATGCTCAGATTTTATGTTGACTTAGCGAGCGTAGCATAAGACGCGGAGTTTGTCAACCCACGGATCGCGATTTCCTAACATACAGGGTCGCGAAGTACTTGTAGTCTTATAAGTACAATGTTACAGTATTGTAACAATGGATGCGTTTGCGTACATATATACTACTGTGAATCTCGACGAGCTTGCAAACTAGTCGAGAATATGCTAGACTATAAGTATTCTAATTCATCTCGACTATGTACGAAGACTCAGCTGGTTGGTACGATCTCGACTATATTACTCAAGATGATCTCGACGAGGATTCTCGATCCAATCAAGATAACCTACAAGATCTCGACGAGGAATGGTATTCTCGACGAGACACACAAGATTTCTACGAGCTTTCTATACTGCATTACGCATGAATCTCGACGAGCTTGCACACATGCGATCATATGCACATGATCTAGTCGAGAGAGCCTGCACATACACAGGATCTCGACGAGCCCACACACACGTGACGCACACGGACGCACACACATCTCGACGAGAA
>VTLG01014441.1_pt1 | contig 64838 bp, 94 predicted proteins | sample 4694571 | NCBI WGS metagenome assembly VTLG01 (sample SAMN12604809, study PRJNA352737) | marine metagenome | biome: ENVO:00000447; feature: ENVO:00000209|ENVO:00000569|ENVO:01000036; material: ENVO:00002151; isolation source: viral sequences binned using virsorter ...
AAGTACAAAAGTTATAGCACCATCTGTATCGTGTATAATATCGCTACCCTCTATAAATTTTTGTAATTGTAATAAATCTTTAGTCATTTTTTTTCTCCTTTATTAATATAAAACCAAGTGTTGTAGCACTTGTAGTAACCCTCCGAAGAGGGCTACAAGAAATGCTATTTAGTTTTGGTTTTCTAACCACCTATCAATGTAACCACCTACATAACAATCTGCCACTTCACAATCTGGCTCACCATTACACATAATAAAATTACACCAATCTGATTTTTCGTGTGGGTGATTTATGTGTGCTTCAACTGGTCCATCTACTGCGTGTATACAACCCATAACTTCGTCAAAGTCATAAGTGTCTTTACACAAGTAATCTCCATCACATAGAATGTCCCAAGTCCAACCATCTTTGATAGCAGATTTAACTAATTCTTCAGCTGCAGATTTGATTTCTGGAATTGTTGTGCTTGTCCATTTAAATTTGTTAGTCATTTTTTTTCTCCTTTGTTTATGAGTAAAATATATCACATCTAATTAGTGCTATCAAATATTTTATTAAATTTCTGTTTTTCTATAATGTCTTTCCTTACAACTAAAAAAAAAAATATATAGTGTAAAATCGCCCTTTTTTTTAGGAAACTGGGAAAAACCCCAGAAAACATAGGGTTAGCAAGAAAACAAACTAGGAAAGTTTTGGGAAAAATTCCCACTTTTTGGGAAAAATATAAAAACTTGAGTGTTTTTCTAGCAACTTTTTTTTAAAAAATATTTTCTATATTAGTGCATTATGGTATTTTATGATAAGTATTGATTCGTTATGGCTCAAAGAAAAAAGATAATGAGAACGACAAAAGACTTAACAGACAATCAAAAAAAGTTTGTTAACATATTAGTCAAGGATTGGGGTAAAATCACAAAAACTGATGCACTCTACAAAGCTGGTTATACACCAAAGACCAGAGAAAGTGCCTTTGTCCTTGCATCGAAGTTAACGAACCCAGATTTAAACCCACATATTTGCAGATACTTAGAGAAACAATTAATGATTGAAAGAGAGAAATATGAGAAAGACAAGCTAAGAAGATATAAGATACTTGATGATTTAAGAGAGCAATCTGCAAAGAAAGGACAATTTACTGCATCTATTAATGCTGAGTATCGTTCTGGTCAATTAGCTGGAATGTATATAGACCACAAACAAATTACACATTCTACTTTAGAGGGAATGAGTAGAGACCAATTAGAAAAAAGACTAAAAGAATTAGAGTCTAAGATTGGCGAAGCAAAAAACATTATAGATGTTACTCCTGACAAAATAGAAAAAGAATAATGAATTTAAAAATAGTTAACAATGAGTATGAGGTATCTATTGCTGATGACCCAGTAAGAAAAGATTTAGATTTTAACTTTAGAACAACAGAGGGCAGAAGAATTTATACGATACCAAACAAATCGGTAGTATGTACTGCTAATACTATAAAGTTACCAAAAACAATTAAACAATTAATCAAGTATACAAAAGAAGATACAAAAGAGTTTACAATCTTTTATACATTGTGGAGTTATGAAAAAGGATTTGGTAGATTAATTTTAAATTATTTGTTACCTAATTTAGATACAAAAAGATTTGTAACACTATCTCCTAAAACAGATATGGCATATAAGTTTCATACTAAAAATGGTGCTACTTTGGTATCGACTAACAGAACAAGTTATAACTTTGAATACTTTAGATAACTGACAAAAAAATTGTAGAGATAAAGTTAGTGCTAGAATTAAAAACAGAATTTCGTAACTTTTTTAAATGACCTTTATGTTTTCTTTTTTCTTTGATGTTAAAAGTTTTTACTCGTAAATAAAAATTATAATATCTTTTCCAACCCACTTGTCTTGCTGTAAATTTTATTACTTTGTTTTTAAGAGACAACTTGTAACTATACAATACTAATTCAGGGTCTAATAAAGCCCACTCACAAACTTTTTTAAAATCTTCCGTATTACTAATCAACCAATTATGAGCTTCACATTTTTGCAAAGAGGATTTTCTATCGCTATGTGTTAACATTACATCTTCTATAGAATTTATTAAAACATAACAGTATAAATTTTCTTCTGGTCTTCTATCTTGATATAATATTTCTTTGCTTACTTTGTAACCTAAAACTTTAAGAACTGAAGGTGAAGGTAAATACATTAGTGTCCATATTTTTTTATTAAGCTGGACAGTAATTTTGCAAATTGTTTTGTTAAAAAATAATTCTTTTTATCTTTGTGGTACAAGTAATCTACATAAATTGTGTCTATGAACAAGTGCCTTTCATCGTGGTCTAATGTTGAGGGGTCGACAATTCTTGCTACATCGGTTTGAACAATTTCTTCGATTAAATCAAAAAAATTCATATCTTTACCTTTTTTCTTCATTAACTGTTTTAGATATACCATTTATAAAATCTAAAACAAGAAATAATTATTACTACAACAGTAATAACTGTTTAGATACATCACCACCAGAGTCATAATTTTTGTTATCTCCTTTAGGATATGGCTCAGGTTTATAGTTCATTTTTTTGATAATTTCTTTTTTTATTTTTTTATTAGCAACCAAGAATATGTATCTGTGTTTTCTTGGTCGGTCAACTAACTCATATTTTTCTGTGTTAGTTTTTCTTTCATCTAATGAAGCTTGGGCTGTTATTGTTCGACTATGTTTGTTACTACCAATTATTCTCCACTCTGTTCTTTTTGCACTAAGACCTGTATACATAAAGTTTGTTGCTTGATAAATATATCCAATATGATTTTTTGAAGTGTCGGCATAGCTAATAACAATTTTTGGTTTTGGTAAAAGTTTTAAAGAGTGAGAAACCAATATGGATGCTTCGTTTTTTTTATTATCTTGTAAACATAGTCTGTTCAACTCTATGACCATGTGTTTATACTCTTCGCCACAGACACCACGACACAAGGCATCACTAGCTGGATTGCCATAAGTTATAACTCCTACTAAATCATTTTGTCGATACAACCCAAAAGCAAAACTTATATGAGGCATTCTTTTGGCATAATGCTTTCGTAATAGCCAAGGTTCAGTTTCTTCATTTTTTATTTGTAACACTTTCATGTTCATAATCGTTTTCAGCCTTCTCAACAAAATAATCTCTTTTTACTTTAGACAACTTGTCCCACTCTCTATTAGTGCAATTAGCTAAATTTTTAGCTCTTTGTAAATAATAGTAACTTGAGTCTTTAGATTTAGTAATACTCATTTTTTTTCTTTTTTGTTATTTGGTAAATCTTTGCTAAGTATTTCTTTTAAAACCTCTAACTTTACTTGTTCCTTCTTTGACATATGAACACAGTAGTCGTGTATTAGTTTGGAAATCATAGAAGCAGGTTTTCTATATTTTTTTTCACAGATGCCTTTTAATAAATAAAAGTCTTCTATCCTAATTGCAACAGTTTTCCATTTCGTTAAATCCATTTTTATCTCCTATAAAGTTATTATGTAAATATAAAACCACAATAGACCATTCATAATAAGAACAGTTGATACTATAAATTTTGTCATATCGCCCCCTTTAGTTTATCTTTTCATATTAAAGACTAGATAAGAAATGTCAAGAGGAGTTGACAAATGAAGCGATAATATTTTATTATCAGTAAAAGGCTATTATGAATAATTTATTAGAACAGAAAATTGCTTTAGAAAACTTGTGGACTAAGATGTATAAACATTATGGTGTCTATACTAATCAAATGGTTAATTTAGATAAAGCATTAACAACTATAAAAAGAAAAATTATCCTACAAGATATTGAAGCTGTAAAAAACAAAATACATAATCAAATATAGAATTAGATAGTTTCACCAAAGTTGTCTCCTATCGCTACATCTACTTTCATAGGAACTAGGAACTCTACACAGTCTTCCATTTTCTTTTTAATAACTTCTACATCGTCTTTGTTTTTGATACTAAAACATAATTCATCGTGAATTTGTAATAAAGGTAGATGTCCTATCTTAGCACATTCTAACATAGCTTTTTTAGTTAAGTCAGCAGAACTACCTTGTACTAATCTATTTAGACTACGAAAAGTAAAACTTCTTCTTATATTATTTGCACCATATTTTGCACTAGCATTTTCATATCTTTCAGGTGTATGCACACCCCAATCTTTCGGCTCATATAAATCGAAACGACATTTTCTTCCTAACTTCGTTCTAATCACTCCTTCGTTCTGAGCTTTCTCCATACATTTATCAGCTAATTGTTTTAAGAAAGGAGCTTTTCGATTATAAGTATCTATTAAAGAGGTAGCCTCATCAAAACTTAATCCTAACATATTTGCTAATTTACTTTTACCCATACCATACATCAACCCTAAAGAAATGCTTTTAGCACTTTTTCTATCTATACCACATAAGTCAGCTACCGATTGATGAAAGTCGCCATCTCCACTTTCATAAGCCTTTGCTATTTCTTCTGCACCCTTAAACTCTAATGCTAAACTATAACTGGTAGCAATTCTTGGTTCTTGTTGCGAATAGTCTAAAGCACAAAACTTATCTCCTACTTCTGGTAAAAATAAACCTCGTATTAAGTTTCCAAACTCTTTATTCCGAGCTGGTAGCTGTTGTAAGTTTGGATTGCTCATAGATAGTCTTCCACTAACAGTACCACCACTATCGCTGCGTAGTTGATTAATCTCTGCGTGTATTCTACCTTTATGTTCGTATTTTAAAATACTATTGATAAATGTATTATGAAACTTATTCAACTCTCTTGCTTGTACGATTAGTTTAGATATTTCATTGTTATCTTCCATTAACCATTGTTGCGTGAAACTTGGTTCTTTCGTCTTTTGTGTTCTTGGATATGAGATACCCATTTTATCGAAGGCAAAACTTATGGAACGAGCCCCCCATATATCAATATCTTTACCAACTAATTTTTTTATATTTTGTAAAGTTATGTTTTCTTTTTGCTTAAAATCTTTTTTAAGTTTTTCTGTTCCTTCTAAATTTACTCGTATACCTCTTCTTCTCATTTCAATAAGGTGAGGTTGTAAGTCTCTTTCTAATTCCCAGATAGTCATTAAATTTTGTTTATACAATTCATTTTTAAATCTCTGCCACAAATCATAAGTAAGCCTAGCATCCTCTTGTGCATAAAATCCTACATACTCACTTGGTAATTTATATAATTCTTCTTTGGGACTGACACCAAATAGTTTAGCTGACTCTAGTAAATCTTTTTCTGCTTTTAGTTCTCCTAGATATTCTTTACATAATGCGTTTAAAGAATAAGAGTATCTATTCTCATCTAACAAAGCTCCTGCTATCATAGTGTCAACTATTTCTCCTTGTACCTTGATGCCATATGCTTGTAACCAACCGACATCATATGGAGCATTATGAAATATTTTTCTACAAGGCAACGCACACAAATCTGTTACATAAGATAGGACTTGTTCTTTAATTAAATTACCACCACCCTGATGACCAAAAGGATAGTAAGCACTAAATCCTTTTGTAGCAACTGCAACTCCTACTATCTCACCTTTGCCAGTAGCCCATCCAGCTCCAAGACCTTTATTAATACCTTCGTCTCTTGTTTCTAAATCTATAGCGATTTCTTTTGCTTCTGATAAATCTTTATACTCAATGGGAGGAGACCACATTGTTTTTTTTTGTAAAGGAAATACTAATTGCATAATGATATTATCTCTTTCTTTGTAAACCTAAATTACCAGAAACAGTTATTCTATAACTGTCTGTGTTGTAGAATGGATAAACACAATGATTTAAAGTAGACGGAAATATCAAACATTGTTTTTCCCAACTTTTATCTGCGTGTATTTGTAATGATGTTAAATCGTTAATAGTATCACTATTGCCTTTTACAAACTCTAAGGCACCAGATACATTAGAGTTACTTCTAATACCAGGTGAGGCTTTTCTCATCTCTTCAATATCATAAGGAATATTTATAAAGATAATAAATGAAAAAACTCCTTCATGCGTGTGTAAAGGATTAAACTCGTTTTGTGCCATTAGGTTTACCCACAAATTATATAAATGTAGTTCTACAGTTAAATCATCATCTTGCAAATATTGTTTAACAATTTTTTTTACATATTCTCCTAGTGGTGCAAATGAATTTATGTTACCAATCAAAAAATTATTTAACTCTAGAAAGTTTGCATTTAAACTATACTCTTTTTTAATGTTACCAGCTAAATCTTTTCCGTAAAAATCTTTCTCTGCAACTTTAGATATTTTTTGTTTTAGTTTGTCAAAAATATCATTTGGAACTTTGCATTTAAAAACATTCATTCATAATCTCTTTCAATAATCATTTCACAATAATGAATTGCTTTTAATATATCAGATTTTTTACCTTTGCTTTTGTGTCTACAAATGTATTTAATCACATTACCCTCTGCAAAACCCAGTTCGTTTTTATTTATAAACTGAGAAGGCTGTATTTTAAATTCTTTGTAGTGTTCGCTACCTTTTTCCCAAACACTCATTTTTTTTCTCCTGTATATTTTTAAGTCTAACTACTGTGCTACTTTCTTCTACTGATTTTAAAGTGAAACCATTTTTAAGCAAATCAAATAATTTACACTCTACATCATATTTGCTTGGTCTAGTTTTAAATTCCATTTTATAATTAATTTGATATTTACTCATCATATTACTCCTGCATTATGTAACCCAATAATGGTACTAATAATTGTATATAATATTACATATTCCATTTCATTCTTCCTTAAATATAGTTTAACATAATTTTATTTCACTCCTCTAAGAAAATTTAAATAATCTTCTCCTATAGGATAATTATACTTATGGTCGGTGGACAATAGATGTAATCTTTTTTGGGCTCTTGTTACTCCAACATAATATACTTTTCTTTCTTCAGATTGTTCGAAAGGATTTTTTTTCTGATAAGATGCCACCCAATTACATTTTGAAAATAATAAAACATTTACAGCCTGACCACCTTTGCAACTGTGAATAGTATCAACAACTATCTTTGGTTCGTTGTTCAATGTCTTTTGTCCATATCGTTTTAACAACCTAACAAAATATGTAACTTGTGGTGTATGAAAATTTCTTTTTAATATTTCATACCAAGGTTTATTGTAAGCATCATCACTTAAATCTAAACCACACCAATCTCTTAAACCATCAAAATCATACTCTTGTGTATCGGATAGACTTACCCAAAATTTTATAGAACGAAAAGAATTATCTTTTAATTCACGAATATATTTCATCATGTTTTCTGCTTCATGTTTCGTGATTTTTTTTCCATTGCTAATTTTAGTCCAGCTCTTTATAGCCTCCCATTGTTTATTATCAAAAGATTTATTGCCTCTATTGTCTGAAAAATATAAGCCCATATCTTTTGCCATCATCCGCAGCTCGTTGACGACAGAATTTACTCTACCTAAAATGTACCAAGTTCCATCTAAATTTAATGGCACCTCACGAAAGTGTAAGTATCGTTTTACATAACTATCTTTAGCAGAAGGATAATATTCTTTTTCTAAACTATTCATAATACCTTTTCTAATAACTTGTGAGAAATCATAAATAGCTTTTCCAAACCTTTGAGTTCTCCGTAGAATTACTTTTCTGCCTGGAAAGTAATGAGTAAAATATTTTGAGTCTGCTCCAGACCATCCGTATATTTGTTGGTCGTCATCTCCTGCACAAACTACTCTGTCTACATTGTCCACCATTTTGTAAATCAAAGACCATTGCAACGGAGTAAAGTCTTGAGCTTCATCTAATATAAGTAGTTTTAATTTAGGAAAATCTACTTCATCTATTGCTCTTGATATCATATCAGTAAAGTCTATGAAACTATCTTTTTTGTAATGTTCATAAGTAGATATTTTTCTACAATACACATCTAAAGAATCTTTTTTATAAATCTCTTTTTTGTAAGTTAATATTGGGTCTTGCATCGTGTTTCTTGCTTTATCATAAATACCTAATGACCAGTCTTTATAAATGAAGCCATCCTCTGCTAAACGATTATCAGACGATTTAATAATTTTACTTTGCAATGCAAAATCTATCATACAATTCTTTGGGTCAAAAACTTCCTCTTCATAATATCTTCTGCAATATTTGTGAAGAGTGGCAAATCTATTAAAATCTTTTATTGTAAAATTAGTAAAAGTTTCCATAGCTCTGTTGATAGCTTCGTTGACTGCTTTGTTAGTAAAACTTATGTAAGCAATATCATTCGGATGCACACCTCTTGCTAAATGTTTTTTTAAAATGCGTTCAATTAAAGTATAAGTTTTTCCAGTACCTGGTGGTCCAAAAATCTTTATAGTCTTTTTATAAATTGCTTTTTGTTTCTGTAGTCCTAAACTTGTCATAATATTCTTCATCTAATTCTGTAACTTTTTCTTTTGGTTTTTGTTTGATTGTTTCGTGGCTAATAAATTCTGGTAAAGTTACATACCAGATATTTTTCTCCCCTTCATGATAATCTTTTCTAGAGCAACCTAATAATCGTAAAGCATCCGAAGTGGTGTTAAATATTTTTGCTCCTTGTTTCTTGATAAATTTATCAAGTGTAATTTTTTTAAAGTAACAAACATTGTCTTTTGTATCGAGTACCACATATCCATCTTTTAATTTATCATAATTATCTTGTTCTATATGACTCTCAAAAAACTTTTTTAACATATTATATTTTTCCTCTTCTAAAGTATCTTCAAATTTATGGTGGTCATCTTCTATCGACCTCTCCACTACACCTTTCATCAGTAACTCAAATGGAGAAGGTCCTCTTTTACTTTTAGGTAAAGTCATCCAAAAAATTCTGTATCGTAATAATCTAGTTCTAAAACTTTTTTCATCTTTCATATCCTCTGGTGTAATTGTTACTCTTTGTTCTTGGTAATCAAATTCGTACCAAATATTTTTTGTATCTCTAATAAAAGTAATATTAGTAAAGTCCTCTATCACTTCTGGTGTTGCTTCTCCTATACCTAATCTTCTTTGTTTACATAAATCTTTATTGCATAATGGCATAAGTTCAGGAGACTTAGGAGGACACCGAAAATCATAAGTTCCTTTATGAACACTTTTTGCTAATTGAGTTACTTCTGCTCTTGGTAGTGGATTATGAAAAATTTGTGTATTCCTACTCTGAGCTATTTCTTCAATACTTTGAACAGAGTGTGTTGTATTTTTTTTCATCTCTAAAACTAAAACATTAAATAAATAATTGTTTCTATTTGTTCCTGTCCATCGTTCTTGTATAAGTTTTTGTACGCAAGGAGGATATTGTTTCCAGTTCTCTTCAGGTTCATACTCTTTTAGTTTTAATTTTAAAAAATCTTCTGGCAAAATTTTTTTATTATTAGCAAGTTCTATAAAAGCTTCTATTAGTAAAGGATTGTTATTATCGTCATAAGCAAACTCCATACTTCTATTCATATTTTGATAGGGTAAATTCATAGCTTTATTGCAAGGAAATATTTCTTGTGCCATAAAAAATTTCTCATTAATCTTACTAAGTTTTTCTGCTATTTTACTAACATCATACCATTCTGTTAAAAAAACAAAGATATGTAATCCTCCACTTTTACTTTTGATAGGCACTAGTGGTAATTTATAATCTCTAATAATATCTACATATTTTTTTTGATTGTAGTTTGTATAATTACTTGGGTCTACATCTATACAACCCCACTTACATTTACCTTCTCTTTCAGGTTTTACACCCACTCTTGTTTTTCCATTCAAGTGTTCTTTCCAATGTTTCGTGGATAGTGGTTCTTGTATTGTGAGGTATTTAACTATTTGTTTTCCTCTCTCATCAGTCTCCGAAGATATCGAAGACTTAATGAAAGAAGACAAGTTACCCTCAAACAACTTTGAGAGTTTATCAAACATTAGAATGGAGTATCGTCTGTTTGAATCTGTGTTTTTTGTTTACCTTGTTTAGGCTGTTCTGTAGGAACATCAATATCCTCTTCATACTGAACTGAACCTAATGGGTCTGCTCCTTTTAAACTCTCATAATATTGTTTAGTAGCAGTTAGGATATGGTCATCTTTACCTTCGTCTAACCATTTATCAAACTCTATAACCCAACCCATCCAAGAACCTTTATCGTTCTTTTCAGGCACAGTAGATAATGTGTAAACAGAACTAAAGGTAGGTGGTATAAAAGTTCCTAACTTATCAGTTTTAGTTTTGTTAGCTATAATAGAGTTCCAACTTCTTGATTTACCTTTTTGAGAAGATGCCATAGGTATCAAAACACACTCTAAAGGTTCATAAGTTTTAGAATCTAAAATATAGCAAAAATGATTACCAGTATCTTCTACATAGTTTCCGTTAGGCAACCATTCTCTGTTATCTCCATCTCTTTTAGATGCTTTATCTAAAATACTTTTATTCATATGAACTGTTGGTCTTGATACTCCATCTCTACTGCCTTTCCACTCATTAAAAGTGTTTATGTATTGACAAGGAACAACAGTAATTTTTTTACCATAATTTTTTCTAGTGGCTGCAACATAAATATCTCCAATCCTAGCATCTTCATCATAGGCAGAATTACCTTGTTGCACTTGAGGATTAGTAGATTGAAGTATTCTCATAATTGGTAACTTTTGGTCTTTTGCTTCTATGTTCTCCGTTCCCTGACCTGCATAATCCCTTAAACTAATTTTTTCAGTTGAAGGTAAATTTTCTTTTTTCTTAGTAACTTGATTCATTTTTAACTCCTTATTATTTTTGTTTTATTGAATTGATATATTGAAAACACATCATTCGGAACTGCTTCTCCTTTTTCTAAAATTAATTCTTTGAAAGTTGCAGTCAAAGTATTTGTGTTTACTTTTTCTTCTCGATTAACATTTAACCCTTTGGATTTTAAATCTTCAAAAATATCCGAAGCCATATTGTCTTCACTTTTTTTAAAGTTAATTGCTAATTGATTCTTAATGATATCTTCAAACCCATTCTCTCGTAACCAATTAAAAGCTCGTTCTTGATTAGCTTTTGTTATGGATGCTTTAAGAAAAGGTTTCACTTGAACAGTAGCACCATCAATAGTTTTTATTTCGCTTACACCAACTTGGTGCAATAAATTAGGAATCACTTCTTGAGATATATTTCTTTCTTCTGATTGTAGTTCTTTTAATCTTTCTTCAGTTTTTTTTATTTCATCTTGAAGTGTCATTAATTTATTACATTCTGAAGTGATGTCAGCTAAATTATCGGTGCTTAACTCTGTTTTTAGCTTATCTGCTTCTTTTCGTAAGTCCATTAGACCTCCTTTCTAAAATACTTTTAAACGATTAATCAGGTTAAGTCAAACAAAAAAAATAATAGGGTCGTAGCATAATAAAAAATATCTTATCTTGGCACTTGACATCACAGATTTAATCACTATATTAATAGTATACAAAGGAGAAATTAAATGACTAAAAAAAATAATAGAAAAGAAATAATAAATAAGGTAGCTGGTAGATTGATTGAGTTACTAAAGACTGAGGGTTCTAATTGGAAAAAAAGTGAAGTATGGAACTCTAGTGAATTTGGATTACCAGTAAATGCTAAAACCAAAAAGTCTTATTCTGGTTTTAATGTTTTCAACTTACTTATTGAAAGAGACATCAAGAAGTATGACAATAATGAGTGGGGGACATATAATATGTGGAAATCAATGGGGTATAATGTAAAGGCAAAAGAAAAAGCTACTTACATATTTTACAACGATAAGTTTACAGTAGAAGACGAAAAGAAACTTGATGAGAATGGCAACCCTAGAAAAAAACAAATATGGTATTTAAAACCTCACGCAGTTTTTAATGCAAATCAAGTTGAAGGGTATAAGATAAAAAAATCTAAATCTCCTAACAAAGCAAAAAATAATTCAGAAGCTAATAAATACATTGCAAACACAGAAGCAGTTATACAATATGGTGGTGATAGAGCTTATTATTCACCAAGCTCTGACTATATACAAATGCCAAATAAAAAAGATTTTCATAGCACAGAAAAATTTTATGGTACTTTGTTACACGAGCTAGTTCATTGGACTGGAAATAAAAATAGATTAGATAGAGATTTTTCTGGTCAGTTTGGTTCCGATGCTTATGCGATTGAAGAGTTAGTTGCAGAAACTGGTTCAGCAATATTGAGTGCCATACTAGGTATTTCTCAAACTGTAAGAGCTGACCACGCAAAGTATATTAATAGTTGGATAGAGCAGTTACAGAATAAACCAGAACAAGTAATTAAAGCTATTAATAAATCTTCAAGAGCAGTAGAATTTCTAGACAGCTTACAAAACAAGGGGGAAAAAAAGAAGGTGGCTTAATGCCACTTTCTTGGAGGTGATATTATGACTAACTATCCTACTAATCAAGAAATTTTAATGATGGATGATTTTGATAAATTAGACTTACTGAAAAAAACAGTTTCAGAAAAAGAATACATTCAATTAGTGAAACAACATTATATACATACAGAATTTATTTATGAAGATTTGCAATTATGGATAGATACTTTTAAATCTATTAGAAATACTAAATTGTTGATGGATTATGACGAGTTAAATTACTTTAGCAACTTACCAGAAAAAATTACTATTTACAGAGGTGGTGTTAGTAAAAGAGGAATTAGTTGGACATTAGATAAATATATAGCAGAATGGTTTGCAAATAGATTTAAAGCTATTAACAAAGGTGGACAATTATTTGAAAAAAAAGTTTATAAAGATAATTGCATAGCTTATTTTAATGATAGAGAAGAAGAAGAAATAATTTATTTAGGTGATGAGTGAGCCATCAATATAAAACCCATCCTTATGAACATCAAAGAGAAGCTCTTCGTAAAGGTGCTACATCTAGATTGTATGGTTACTTCATGGAGCAAGGAACAGGAAAAACAAAAGTAGCAATAGACAACTCAGTATATTTATATAATGAAAACAAATTAAAATTAGTTTTTGTTGTGGCTCCTAATAGTGTTTACACTAATTGGGAAAAAGAAATTAAAATTCATTCTTCAGCAGATAACTATATTTACAAACATAAAATAGATAAAAAATTTTACTTTCAAAAAGATAAATTAAATTGGTACTTAATGAATGTAGAAGCATTTAGTCATAAATCTGGTTACAACAAAGCTCTTCAAATCATAGACAAATATGGTTTAGATATGATGATTGTAAATGATGAAAGCACTACGATAAAAAATAGAACTGCTACGAGAACAAAAAATTTAATAAAGTTAGCTAAAGGTGTTAGATACAAACGATTACTTACTGGAACACCAATAACTAAATCGCCACTAGATTTATGGAGTCAGTTTGCTTTTTTAGATGAAACATTATTAGGTTTTAAATCATACTATACTTTTAGAGCAAGATATTGTGTTATGGAAAGCAGAGCAGTTTCAGGCAATCGTAGAATAGAGTTTCCATTGTATTATGTTAACTTAGACCAGCTTCAAGATATTCTAGACCCTCACATATTTAGATGTTTGAAAAAAGATTGTTTAGATTTGCCTCCTCAAGTTTGGCAGAGAAGAAATGTTTTTTTATCTAATGAACAAAGAGCAACTTATGAGACTTTAAAAAAATTAGCAAGAGTAGTCATAGAAGATAAACAATCTTCTGTAACTAATAAACTTACAGAGCTGATAAAATTACAACAAGTATGTTCAGGTTTTATTTATTCTGATGATGGTAAATTAATAGAATTAGATAATGCAAAGTTAAAAGAACTGTTACAAGTTATTGATGAAGTTGAAGGTAAAATTATTATATGGTCAACCTTTAGACACTCTATACAAGTTATTGAAAAAACTTTGAAAAAACATTTTGGAGAAGATAGTGTTGTAACTTTATACGGAGAAACAAAAACAAAAGACAGACCAAAAATAGTAGATAATTTTAATAGTGTTCGTGGTGCGAGGTTCTTAGTCAGCAATCCTATAGTAGGTGGATATGGTTTAACTTTAAATGCAGCAAATGTGCAAATATTTTTTAATAATTCTTTTAACTTAGAGGTGAGATTACAAGCAGAAGCTAGAAATCATAGAAGTGGTCAAATGGCTGATAAAGTTACTTACATAGATTTAGTAGCTATAAAAACTATTGATGAATTTGTGTTGAAAGCCTTAAAAGACAAAATACAAATATCTGCAAAAACTTTTAAAGAACAAGTATTGACTTTTTTAGAGTGAGGTCTTCACTTCTTTTTTGCGTACAAATTATCAAAGGTATATTCTGGATTCATATAACTCTCATCTTCTTCAGCAGAAAACTCATATTGGCTTGGAATAAAATCAGGGGCTCCCTCTCCAGTTACCCATAGTGCAGGATTAGTTACTCTTACTCTATTATTAGGTTGTGCTACCATTTGACCTTTAAACTCACCACTAGTGATTGCAAGAATGTGAGACTGTTTATGTTGAGCAACATCATCTCCAAGACTTGTCATTTCATCTCCGTTTGTGTAGTCGATTGTAAAATAATATTTAGCATTGTAAAACTCACCATCTATTTTTGTTATCCAAGGAGAGCTACTGGTTCTATCATATTTAATAATACTGAAGTACCGACTAGAACAGTCCCAAGGTTGACAAAAGTGATTAGGAATTCTGGAGGGAAAATCATCAAGCATTGTATCTTCTACAAGTGCTTGAACAGGCATCCTAGCCCACATAGCACCTCCATGAGGACTCTCTAGTCGGTTGTCTTCATCTTCGCAACCAGTAAACACTACTTGAAAAGATAAAGACCTATCAGGAATACAAGTTACTGCGATTGCTAATGCGTGTACGAATTCTCCTTCGTATTTAGAGTGGTTATGTGTGAATTCTTTTCGTACCCAACATTTAAAGTAAGGTATGTTAGCAGTAAGGTAAGCCATATCTTATCTTAATGCTAAACGCACATAAGTCAAGCACTAAGCTTTAACTAATTTCATTCCTCTTTTCTTAGCCTCAGAACGAAGTTTTGAAACTGTAATTCCTCCAACTTGCATTTTTTTCACACCACCTTTTGCATAACCCTTAGCCATCTTACCTTTCATAGCTCCCATAGGTCTAGCCATAGTTCCTTTTCTCATAGCACCACTAGCTATAGGTCTATCTGGCATCATTCGACCTACTCTGGCTTTCATCATTTTAGTGCCACCTTTTGCATAGCCTTTTGCCATTTTACCACCACGAGCCTTCATCATTTTAGTGCCACCCTTTGCCATTTTTCGCATACCTTTAGTTTTCATTCTACCTACCATTTTGTACTCCTTTTTTATACATCTATTATACTATTTAATATCGTCTTCTTCAATCCAATTATCTCGTATTTTTTTATAGTCTAAATACAACTGTGTATCAGCATACCCCCTGCCTTCATTGAGACATATTAAAAAATACTTTGGTTCATATAATTTGCAAGATTCTTCATCGCCTTCCTCTGGTGGATGAGCCAGAACAAATTTAAATGTAATACCTATAGCTACTGCTAAAAAAATTATTACAGCTAAAGTAATAAAACCATATTTTAAATACTCTGCTATCTCTTGTTGTTGTTTAATTTTTTGTGCCTTGGCTTCTTTAATAGCTTGTTTTTTTGCATCTATTCTTCTTTTTCTTTCTTGGAGTATCTGGTCCCATGTCCCTGGACCAAACCTGTAGTTGACAAGAGCCCTCATTTCTCCGATAGCCTCAGCTGCCAGTTTGGCATTAATTATCTCGTGAGCCACATTTTTAGTAGAATAATAATCGACATTTGCTTTGTCTCTCTCTTTAATAACTTCTTGTTGACCATTTAGAGCATTATCTATGTGTCCTATGATATCTCCAATATCTTTAGCAGTAGATATATTACTCTTAACAAAGTCTACACTTTTTTTTACAAGTTTGATTCCTGATAATACTGCAGCCCCAGCTGTTAGGGGGTCAACCATCTATATAGTTCCAAGGGTCTTTATTTTTATCAATAAAGGAGCCATATTTTTTTATAGTTATTGTTGGAACATACTTTTTTTGTGGTTTTATTTTTTGTTTACTTTGTAAAAATATAACAGCTCCACCTCTTTTAAAACTTTCAATACCCTCTAACAAAATATGTTTTCTAATTTTATCAGTAATTTTAAATCCATAAGTGGGAACCATATTTCCCTCAGAGTTTTCCATAAGTTCACGATAAATTTCTACATCAGGGTCAATTTTTTTTAAATATTTTTCTGCATACTTATTTATCATTTCGTTATATAATTTTTTTTTGCCAAACCCTCCAATAACATCACCAGTCTTGTCTATATCTGTAAATTCATCATAATATGCTTCTCTGTTCGTTTTATCACTTAAACTTCCTGCTTCATCTCTTTTTAATTCACTTATTTCTTCATCTGTTAAAAAATCTTTTAAATTTTTAGGAGTAACATCTTTCGTGTCTCCACCATCTCTAACAAGTATATTAACTTCATTTTGTTTGAAAAAATAAGGTAAGTCTTCGTTTGCTTTGTCATCGAGAATTTTTAAATCATTATTACCAACAGGTCTCGTTTCATTTGGTCGTATAGGTTGATTTATAAAAGAACCCAAAACATCATTGTTTTCTTTATTAACTAACAAATGCCTTACTGCATCTTGGTCAGTTTGAATACTATATTTTATATCTACCACCATTAAATCATCAAAGAAATCGTCTTGTGTTTTACCAGATGCGTAGCCCTCTAACCTACTAGCCATATCAGGATTATTTTTTTGCATTTCTTCTATATCAAAAGGCAATACTATTTCGTTGCCATCTCTTCCAGCTACAACAGAATATACTTTCTCGGTATTTCCTTGACTTCTACGATTTACATAAGTTTGACCTTCAGGTATTACTTTCCTTATTTGAAACTCATCTTCTATCATTAAAGCTTCGTAATCATCTCCATACATTTTTTTTAAAATTTTATTTAAATCATCAGTTGTGCCTTCAATAATTGTATCTTCACCAATTTCATAAAATTGAACATCTTCATCTTTAACTGCCTTTAAAAAATCTTCATCAGATGAATCGTGTTGTTCTAATCTAGCTTGAAATGTATTTTCAGTAGGTTCTTTTAAATCATAAGGTCTATTAGCCCTCGTATCAAGAGGTATATTATAATTCCCTAATTTTTCAGGGTCATCTTTTACTATTTCATTAAATCTTTGTATTGGTTTTTTTAATATCTCAGCTGGTACTCTATCCACACCAATTAACCTTTTAGCTTCTCCATAAGCTAGTGCGTGTGATTCTCCTGCAACATAGTGCATATGTGATTGGTTTTTATCAACAGCTTGTGCTAAACCAAATCGAAAGTTAAATTTATATCCATCATTTTTATTTGGTAAATCTCCATCCACTCTACTTCGTGGATTAATTTTATTTTTTTTAAAAAATTTTAAAAGTTCTTCATTTTTTGGATGTTTAGTATATGTTCTCTCTTGACCCTCAACCATCCTCGTACTAACATAACCAACATCTTCTTCAAAAAAAAATATATTACCTTGTTTATCTTTAATATTAAGAGCTGGTACGAAAGCATCATCTGTCGAACCTACACTTAACTCATCCTCTCCAATTATTTTTTGTATTTCAGCAATATCATCCTTTGTAGGTGCAAAACCACCACCAAAATCTCTTTTTGCTACATTAATAGGGTCTTGTTGAAATTCTTCCACTAAAAAAATACTTCTACCCTTGCCTTGTGCTGAGGTTGGAGATATTAAAGAATGTCTTAAATGACCCACATTATTTTCTTGCCTAAAATGACCATCTTCTCTGCTAAATAATGATTTTTCTTGTGAAAGTTTACTGTTTATATAGTAAGGGTCTTCTTCATAAGCACCCTGACTTCCTAATTTAGAAGTAAATCTATCAAACATAGTTCTTCCTACTCTTTGAGCATAGTCTGCTTCATCATCTGGCTCGTACTCTATTTCGCCTCTCTCAATAGCATCTTGTGTTGCTTGAATCCTTGCTTCATTTAAACTATAAACATCTCTATCTATCAATGACCCATCTGGTCTTCTTATATCGTATGAATCTCCACCATAAAGTTCAATTATTTCATAACCACTAGTTCTATCCCTATAAATCATTTCTGGGTTGTTCATATAAGTTTTTTCTGCTATGTTCTCAATAACATTGATTGCATTATCTCCAAAATATTTTTTAGAAATTTCTCCCATGTCTAAGTCTTCTTTTTCTTTTCTTCTAATACCATATATTTCATCCATATAATATTGATTTCTGCCTCTACCTAGTATTGCTTGTCTTTTAGAAGGTTCAAACATATCAATTTGTGCTATGGCTGATTCATAAGAAGGTATTTTTTCAATAATTTTTTCAGCTTTTTTTTCTAATTCAGTTATCTCTTTTGCTGTTAAATTTGCATCATTTGCAAATTGTTCAAAATTACCTTTAGGCACATTAGACTCTGATTCATTAGCACCATCTCTTTGTAATACTTTTAAATATATTAGTTCATTTAACGGATTATCTGGAGAGTTTTCTGTTATATACTCTTCTGCATTCTCTATCTGAAAATCATAATCACCACTTTCTCCAAAGGGTATGGCTTCTCCATCATCAAAATCTAAATCTGTTACTAAATCATCAGAGGTTCCACTTGTGGTTCTTTTTTCGACTACAAACTCTGGTGTATTTTGACTCATATAATTTTTAATATCTGATAGACTTATAGAGCCTTGATTATTTTGCTCTGAATTTAAAAAGTCTTCTAATCCAGAGTGTTTCAACTCATCCTTTGAAAAATTACCTCGTTTTTTTAATGTTTGTAAAAATTGTTTACCAGTAGCTTTTTGTTGCAAAGTGTCAATGGCTTCATTTAATCTTGATTTAAAAATTATTTTTCTTTTGTATTTATCACTTAATAAATCTTCTGTTGATAATTCACCTGTAAATTCTGTTGGTACATTGTCTATGTTTCCTAATTCTTCTAAATCCTCTGGTTTTTCAGCAACAATACTTTCAACATTTATAGTTGGTTCTGTGCCATCTCCATCTTTTCTTGGTGTATTCTGTATATCGTTGCCTGTAATTTTAGCAAAAAAAGTTTTACCCTTTGGACTTTTTAAAATAGCTAATCCAGCTTTTGTAAGACCTTTAAAAGCAACACCTCCTGCTAGTAAGATAGGAGCTAAAGGTCCACCAATAACACTACTTAGTATAATTGCATCTGCACCAGCTGATAAAGTTTCTAATCCTCCGATAGCTACATCCGTACCACCCTCTAATTTTTGACCCTCTTTAAATTTTGCAATACCCCCTGCTATAGTTTCTCCTGTGCTAGGCAGAAATTTTTCTTGTGTTATTAAATCTGGAGCAAAACCAAACTGTCGTAATAAATCAACTCCTAGGGCGAACTCTGTAATACCTTGCGAAACAAAAGGTAGAGCAGTCTTCATATCTTTTTTAACTTTTTTAAGACCTTGCACTCTTCTTTGTTCTTGTTCTTGAGGACTTAGTTCTTTAAACTCATCTCGTCTAGCTTTTCTTGATGATGCACCTTGGGGTATGTTTGTTTGTTTTATATCTTCAGGTTGGAGAGCTGTAATGCCGACTTCATTTTGCATTTTTCCCCTCCATATGCCTATCTAGTTTATCTTCTAATCTTCGTAAATAATCTAAAATTTGATTTAACTCTGTTTTAAAATCATTTCTAGGCAAATAATCTTCTCTAGTTTTGTTTAATAGTATTTGTAATCTTTTCACTTCTAAAAACATTTTGTTAAAAGCCCAACCAAAAGCTGTGCAAAGAACAGTTAACAAAATATTCCATAACATTATATTGTCCACTATGTTTTCCTATTAGCTATAAGTTGACCTAAATTATCCTGAGGAAATAAACCACCAAACTGTTCTCTATTAATAGAAGCTATACCTCCACCACTAGGAGGAGATACTGGAGCTGATGCTACCATTGCAGGTGTTCCTTGGTTCGTGGGTGGTGTGATATTTATATTGGGTCTTGTAGGTTGTATATTACCTATCTGTTGCTGTGGTGTTTCTTTTGGTACATCTGCTTCAGCAACTAATATATCTTCATCAGTCTCTAAGGCACTTTGGGGTCTTAACTCTGGTGGTAGTTCTTCAATATCAACATCCCCACCTTTTTCTTCCATTAATTTGTTTCTCACTACTTGTCCAGTTACTCTACTAATCCAAGGATTTACTTCCATATTTAGTATAAAATTTTCTATGGCTTCATTTGCTTGTTTTTCAGCTATCTGTTCAGAACCCTCTTTAAATGACTCCCTTAATACTGGAGTCATTCTGCCTACAGCACTAACAGTTTTTCCTACAGACCCTGCTAAATTTAACAATAAACCTCCTTGAAGTGTGTCTGCTAAAAATGTAGACATTAGATAACTTGTTCCAGATGGGTTAATTCTTTGTTCTGCTGCTATTGTTGGTAACACTTTATCTTTGAACACCTCTATTGCGTTTAATTCATCTTTGGTAAATAATCTGTTGACTAGGTCTTTACCCTCTTTAAATATTGCATTATAGTTTTTAACAATAGCAGTTCTTGTTACCACAGTATTTTTAAGTGGGTCTTTACCCATAAATGCTTTTACTAAAATACCATCTTTCAGTTTTTTCATCACTTGGTCTCTCGCACTAGCAGGTAAAATAGCTTCTAATTTATTAATTACTGCAACCATTTCACTTGGGTTGTTTAATTTATTATGTCCAAAGATACTATTAGCTACTTGTTGAGGAGACAGACCTTCTGTAGTAAGTTTTTCTAAAATAGAATTAACTTTTCTTTTAGCTAAATCTTTACCTTGTATTTTTCCAGTAATAGTTAAGTAATCTTTGTACAAGCCAGTAGCCTCGGCTAATTCTTTTATAACTTGTTCATTACCAAGCAATAAACCCTCATCAATATTTTTAAACACAGCATCATCTAAACCACCTTTTAACATACCTATTAAATTTTTTTGCTCTCCTTGTGCCTCTCTAAACTGTAAATTTATGTTTTTTTGAATTCTATGAATATCAACTAAAGTTTTTGCTTTTGGTAATTGATTTAAAATCTGGTTTTTAGCATTTCTTAAAATAGGCATAATTTTTAAAGTTGCGTCATCAACTGCCTTGTCATCTAGTTGTTGTATAAGTTTTTGAGATAAATCAGAGGCTGTTGTTTTGGAAACAACTACAGAAGATACGCCAGTTGTGGGGTCAACAGAATTTTGAACTTTTTCATACAATTCTTGTGATTTAAGTTTTAAGTTATCTGCACCTTCTTTAACTATGGTGGTAATGCCTTCCACCACATCTTGAATAGGTGTTTCACTTTTTAATATACCAGAACCAGAACCAAATTTATCAGCTAAACCATTAGCAATATTTCTAACAACTTGTAACTGTTTTTCGTCAAAGTTTGTAATAATTTCTTGTGCTCTTTTACCTGCGGCATTACTATATCTTATTAACTCTTCTCTGCCTTGTTGAATTTTATCTCCTAATCTTTGTCCTATAGTCAAAGGTATTTCTTCTTTTGCTACTTCTTCACCCACTATATCTGCTTCTTTTAAAATTGATTGACCAGTTACTTTGTCTAAACCAGGTTTATATCTAGGAAATACATTTTTTGCTATATCTAATCCCACAGTAGTACCACTTTTTACAGCTCGACCCATTAAAGAAAAAGTAGGAGGCAATAGTATATCAGTTGCTGTTGATAATGCTCCAACTTTTGCTGCATCCTCTACAGAATCTTGTAAAGACTTAGCATTTTTTTCAGCAGTTTCTGGTGCAAAAAAATTACTTAAAGCCTCTGCACCTAGCTCAGTACCTCCGTATAAAGGAACACCATATAATATTTTACCCCCAAAAGACTTAATACCACTCATTAATCTTGTAGGTCCTGCAAACTTTAACATTTCTGCTACAAAGTCAGAAAAATCGGTACGAGATAATCCTTTTTTATTAACATAGAAGGGTTTATCATTAAAGACTACTATTGGATTGTTAAATTTATCTACAAAAACACCACCAAATCTGTCATCGTCTTTGTAGGCATTTTCTATTACCTCTGCTTTTCCAAAAGCACCTCTGGTAAACATAATTTTAAATTGCTCTGGTATATCACCTAATGTGGCAAATTCACCTGTCATTTCAGGAATATCTGGGAACTCTATTCCTTTGTCTATATTTTTAACTTCTGATTTGCTTGTTTTAATTGATGCCATAATTTATCCTATTGAAATATTGCTCCACCTTCTCCATCACTTACTATAAACTGAGCTAACTCGTTTCCATCGTCATCGGTAAAAATAGCATTACCAAGTCTATCCCTATTTAAAATAACTTCACCTCTAGGCACAGTTTTTAGCCATGCTAATTCTTCAGCATCATCTTTTGGTCCTGTGTATTTTCTAAAAATACCTTTATCTTCTTTTTTAATTTGTTCTTCTATACTAATTGTACTTCTATTTAAATTTTGTGCTAAATCTATTCTTCTAGCAGTTCTTTGTAAAACACTTTCTTTGATAGCCTTTAACATATATAAACTAACATAGTTTGCCAAAGGTAAATTTTTTAAAGATACAGCAGCATTTCTATATGATTCAAACTCCATATCAGAGGTAGAACCAGAACCTGCCTCTCTCATTAATGGGGCTAACGCATCAGACGAACTTTTTATTAATTCTTGAGCAGACAATTTATTTACATCACTAATATCTCCAAAACCAAGACCCACTAAATATTTTTTAAAAGGTAATAAGTTAGCTTCTACTACACCTGTTGGAGTATTAGGTAATACATCTAAAACTGCATCTATTCTTTTTTCTAATTGACCATATTGAGAAGTAGCTTTAGATAAATTATCTTGCAGTTTTTTAACATATCCTTTTCTTGTTTCAAAAGTAAAACTTTTTATATCTTTTTCAGGAACTAAATTTACAGATGTAATAGGAGCACCTGCTACATCTGGAGCTTCAGCACTCATAACTAAAGCTGCGTTTTGTTCAAAAACTGTCTTTCCTGCTAAATCTTTATTTACTATTTTTCCTAGAACATAATTATAACCCTCAATACCTTCTTTAATTCCTCTGTCTGCTAAATATTTTTTTGCAGTAGCTATGTCTGGTTGATATTCTAAAGTTCCTTTTGCAATATCTCTCATTCCAGTAGGCTGTTTAGAGGCAAAACCTACCCTTGATTCTGTTTGTTTTCCATCTTTAAATATTACATTAGCAATAAGTCTTTGATTGTCTTTAACAACTGGTTTACCAATTTGATTTTCATTAGTTGCCACTATTAATTTTTGTATTTCTGTATTATTAGGATATAATCTTTTAGCCTCTTCTTCACTACCAACATAAGTTAAATCAAACTTTTCAGTTTTTATAGTGCCTTTTCTGTCTGCTGTAACCTCCGTAAAAGTATCTGGTGGGTACATTTTTCTAGTTGCTTCATCTAATTCAAATGACCTCCCCATATCTGGTGTAAATACTCTTCCTTGTATTTCTACTGGACCAGCAGTTGGTTGTAATTTAACACTTTTAAGTCCAGTACCAGTTTCTCTTCTTCTTTGCCCCTCTAGTTCTTTAATACGCAAGGCAACATTACCACTTCCAGCTAAGCCTTGTCCTGCAGTTGCTAAAGTGCTACTAAGTAAAGATTGTCCTCCAGGTGCTTTACCTTGCAACAAAGCAGAAGCCAAAGGCAATAATGTAAGAGCCACTCTTTCATCTCTACTAAATATAGGTTCTGATACTGACTCCATAGGTCTTGTTATCGTAGGAGGTGGAGCTTTTGGTGGAGGTACATTTTGATTATTAAGGTCTCTTGTGTCAGATTGTATTTCTTCTCCTACTTCTCTGTTTTCTAAATCTAAAATATTTTTGTTGTCAGTTGCCATACTAGTCTACTGCGTTCATTGGTTTTAATAAATTGTAAGCTGCGTATGCACCAATTCCTGCACCTGCGGCTTGTGCCAAAGGATTAGCCCCAGGTCCTGTTGTTGCAGTTATTTGAGATGCTGTTGTTGGTAATGCTGTCATAATACCTTTTGCAAATTCTACTCTTTGAAATGGTTCAGCTTGTCTTGCAACTTCTGTAGCCCTTGCAGCCTCCAAGCCTTTTTGTGCTATGTCTCTTTGCAACTGTCCTGCTGATAGCTGTTGACTTATATCCTTTTGAGCCATTAACTGTTGTGCTTGTCCTAAAGTTCCAAAAGTACCTGCTTGATTTAGGAGTGCTTCTGTTTGAAATTGTCTTTGTGCTTGAGCTGAAGCTCTTGCTTGTTTAAAAGCATCTGCTTGAGCTGTACCTATCAATCCTAATCGTAATCTCTCTTCTTCTGCTCTTTCTACTCCTTCTCTACCTCCACCAAAAGCTCCACTATCTATTGCTTGTGCTGCTTGTTGGTTTCTTCTTTGTTCACTTTGTCTATTTATTTCATCTATTACATATCGTTGGTAAGGGTTCATAAAAGAATCTATTAACCCTCCTTGTTGCGTAATATCTTGCATAGCCACTTGCCCTGCGGCTACTGTGCTACCAACTCCAGCTTGTACTGGTACTGCTCCTATGCCAGTTTGTGTTGCTCTTGTAAAAGCTTGTGATTCCAAAGGTGAAGGACCTGCTACCTGATATGCAGGTATTTCCATAGGTGTTCTTGCTAGTTCTATAGCTTGGTCATATAAAGCAAGTTTTCTAGCCTCTATTTCTGGAGCTTCTCTTGATATAGTTTCTTGTTTGCCTGTACCACTAGGAGCAGGTGCAGGTGCAGGAGATGAGCCACCACCACCAAAAAAACCTCGTAGTCCTGTTTTAGGATTTACTTTTCCTGCCCCACCCAACTCTTTTAAAAGTTTTGCTTCATAAGGATTTATATGAGCAAGTTCTGTATCTTCATATTCACCTTGGCTTGAGATATCGCAATATAGTGTTTCATATAGCCATATCTTAAATTTGTTTGGTAGTAATTTAACTATCCATTTCATAAAAAATTCCTTTTTCTTCAAACTCTAAATTTTTTTTGTTTTTAATTATTTTAGACCAACCTTTTCTTCCTATAATTTCCAAACCTTTGCAACCATTAGCTATTGCTTGTTTTTTAAAAAAAGTTTCTATTTCTTTAATGTATTTAATAACAGCTTCGCCACCACAAAATAAAATAGATAATACCTTTTTATTAGGGTAAATGGTAACTTGAGTTACAAATACACTTAACAAAATATCACCATAAATTACACCCCATAAACTCATTTGCTTTGATTTGATACAGTTAAATGTTGTCTCAAGTGTATGTCTTCCGTTACTTAACTCTATCGCCTCTTTTATTCTTACAGAAGCTTCATCCCAATAAATATCGACATCTAAAGGAATTATGTTCATCATTGTGTGATGTCATAAACCCTTTTTAATTGGTCTTGTTGTTTATAAAAAAACTTAGCTCCCATTCTACGCATCTCCTTAAAATCATCAGGATTTGCACCTTCCATTATTCCTGCACCTAATACTGCATCAGCTCTGCTAACAAATTCACCATCAGCTAATTGTGCTAACATTGTGTCTTCATCTTTGTCTCCGTTGCCACTACCATCTTCCACATATCCAGTAGCTCTCACATAATTATTAAAATCCTTTTCATCGTGGTCCGTTTTACTTGGTAAAAAATTCACACCACCTTCTCTAAATCTTTTTATCTCAGCTAACCCACCTTCTTTCGCTGTATACATAGGGTTTTGTTCAAAATCATACACACTTTGTTGAGCTGGGTCTGGTGCATAAGTTGCCCTTTGAGTAATACCTTGTAAATTTTGTGTTGCTTGGTCATAAGCTTGAGGGGCAACACCCTTAAAATCAGTTACAAATTGTTGTCCTGACATATCTACTGGTGCTGGTTTTGGGGCTCCCATTGCTGAAAATAAAGTTCCTGCTCCGACTCCAGCTCCTATCGCTGATGGTGTTGATAGTGCCCCAATTTTTAATAATCCCCCTTTCGTGGCTGTATCTGCTCCTGTTAATAATGCCTTACCAGTTCCAAATTGTCCACCTGCCAACCCATAAGCACTTAATGCACCTATTCCCCCAGATACTAACGCATCTCTATTACTTGCTCCACTTGCTTTTGCTAATAGAAAACTACCAACTCCAGCGGCTATGGGTATTAAAGGTGCAACCATAAATTTCTCCTAATATATATTATTAGGTTTATTTTACTATTTCTTAGACGAAGTATCAAGACTATGGGGTATCATTTCGTCAATTAAACGACCAGTAAACTGATAATCTCCTATGTGTGTGATGTATTCAGTAACAAGAGCATAACATTTACCCCCAATCTTGCTCCACAATCTTGAGAAAGCAAAGTCCTCTCCATAGTATCTTTTTTTCTCCTCATCGTAATAAGTATCAAAAAAGTTATACAGATTGGGTTTTAATTTTTTTTCTCCGTCTACTACTGTTTCCTGATTTATTTTCATATGACCATAATGTTGTATCATCTTGTCTATAACAGACCTTTTCATCATGAGACATCCAGTAGGAGTAAAAGATAATTCTATCATTTCATTTACAACTTCAATGTCGTTTTCTTCATCTTTTATTCTTACTGGAAACATATTGCCTCCAGTCGATGCTTCTAGTTCTGACATAGTAGGTATATCTTTGTGTTTAGCAAACAGTTTGTCCCATTGAATTATTTTCATAGGATATGGAATACTCAACAGTTCCACATTTTTTTCTAACATTTTCATTATAGATAATGGATTAAATAAAATATCACTATCTATAAATAATAAATGAGTGCAATCAGTATTCATAAAATCAGCCACACACAAATTTCTCCCTTGCGTAACTAAACTTGATTTCATAGTTTGTAAATAAAAATCAATTTTATGTTGTTGACATAGACTTTGTAACTTAATTACAGATTGCAAATAATGTATTGTTACATTGTTATGGACTGGTGTTGCAACAAACAGTTTAATTTTTTTAGTTTGCATATTTAAGACTTCACTATTACTTGCCATTTGAGATTCCTTTTAAAAATGTTGTCCACTCTAAAGACTTCTTTTCCCAACTATAAAATTTTTTTACAAAGTTTTGTTGCATTTGAAGATGCTCAAATACTTGTGGTTCGTGAATCGTTTCAACAGCTATTCTTATTGCGTGTGCAAAAGCAGTAGCTAAAGACCTATAATTATTATCGTAGGTAACATACACAGGAAACTCAGAGCAAGTTTCATACAATGCTCCATAATTAGTAACAATACAATACAATCCACCAGCCATAGCTTCGAGTGCTGAGTTGCAACTAGTCTCTTCCCAAATACTAGGGTAAGCAAACATATGATAACGATACATATATTTCTGTATAAACGAGTGTTCTTTATATCCTATGTAATTAACATTAGGTAATTTTCTAGCTTGTTCATATAAAGCTTCATACTTTTCTTCGTGTAATTTTCCAAACTCCTCACCATAAATACGACAAGAACTATAAATGTCTACTTCAACATTTACATCTTGAATTTGTTGCATCGCACCTAACAACACATTTAATCCTCGCCAAGGAGTAATTTGAAATATCATTTTAACTTTTTCACCTTTGACAAAAGGTATTCTATGAGGAAAATTATTTACTCCATTTTTTATAATATGACATCTATCAGTAGGCACATCAAACATCATTCTAAACTTTTCATAATTCCAATGTGAATTAAATACATACCAATCATATTTATTGTGATTGCTTTTATCTTGAAACCAAGGTGCTATATTAGGTTGGTCGTAACTATTTTTTTGCCATAGTATATTTATTTTATCTTTTGATAAAGGTACTTTACCAGGTATTGAAGTACAAATTTGAAATTTATTTAGTAAATCATCATCTACATAATGTTCTAAAAATCTATGTTGTATTTCTGTGCCACCTAAAGGCTTCATCTACCATACTCCAAAACTATCTCTTCATTTTTTTTTATTGTCTTCATAGTAAAAACATTGTAAACAATGTAATCATCCCAATCTTGTATAACCGATAAATAACAATTAGGTTTTTCAGAATGATTAATAAAACCTCCTAATGGAGTTCTAATTAAACCTATTATCATAGGAACTTTAATGTGTGTAGTTCCTAAATCCAAATCTTTTTTTAAATTATCGTTTGCAAATATGCCATATCCTTCTATCTTACTTTTGTTTATATATAAATTTTCAGGTAATGGTTTATAATAAAACCGATTAAATTTAGTTTTCATTCTTTTGTTTCACTCATCATAGCTAAAGCTTCTGGAGGAACTATGATTTTAGTATCTTCAGCAATATCTTCTTGTATAGTGTCTGTGTTTGGGTCGTCTACATCTTTTTGTGCTTCTTCTTTCGATGCGTAAACTACATTTGTTTTTTTATTTCTATAACTTGTCTCTGAATCGCAATGTATTACTTTCATAGCACAAATAATCGCATAAAAAACAAGACATATCAAGAAAAAATCTTAAACAAACCAAGCCACCATACTGTATCTAACTCCACTTTCAACTTTTTCAACAGAATGAGGATATAAAAAAGTGCTTGGAAAAACTAACAAATCACCTGTGTCTAGCTTATAATCTAAAACTTTGTGTTGTTTTTCATTGTCGTGAAAACATATCTTACCACCTTCATAATCATTGTTTAAATTTATAATTATAGAAAGAGTTCTATTTAACAAAAAATGAGCATCTATGTGAGGTTGGTAAAAATGTCCTTTTCCATATTTTAACAAATTAATATCTTCTAGTTTCATTTGTTCATTCATAAAAGTAAATTTTGTAGCATAATGTTTTATGGCTTTAGAGCAAATCGTAAACAAATGATTTTTATATAGTTTGTCGTTATCGTTGTCATCTTTAAAAAAATAACTAAAGACATTTCTAGTTTTCGTGTCTACTACATCTTTTTCTTTTACCATTACTTTAGCTTTATCAACACATACAATATCTGCGTAATCAATAATATTTTTGCAGAAATTTTTAGGTATTATGTTTTTGTAATGGTATATAGCATCTAAAATGTGCATTAACCATTCTCTTGACTTCTATCTATTAAAGCATAAGAAATAATGCCTTGTATCTCATTAGCTGTTCCAGCAGTAAGTTTTAAAATGTCCCCCTCTTCTAACACTAATGTTTGAGATATTATTTGTCTGGTCGTGTTAGCTGAAAGAGATACATTATCTATTCTAAATGTTGCAGAGGCACTAGTATCGGTAACTTGTGTCGCTAGATTTACTGAGCCAGTAGAACCATTGTGAACTTGTATTTGTTTTACCAAACATCTACCACTAGAAGGACAGGTTAAGACAGAAGTTGTTCCTGTAGTTGTTAAACTAAAACCAGCATTTTTGTATTGTATAGTCAAGACAAAAACCAATTAAAAGAGTTTTGTTCATTCTTTATTTCTTGCTGATAACTAAAATTTAATTTTTGAATTATTTGAAATATAGCTAAATTTATAAGTCTTTGATTTTCTACATCATATTCTTGTTTTGGTTCTGGAATAAAAGTTACAATCTTTGCCATTTGTCTAACCTGTTTTATTTTTGCCAAACATTCTTCTTATACTGTCTTTGCCTTTTTTAGCTATCTGCACAACTTGGTTTTTACCCATAACTTTAGCTCTTTGCTCCATGACAGTCAATATTTGTATTTTTCGTGCATAAGGTTTGTTTATCTTTTTTACTTTAGCTACTGTTTGTCTAGCATCTTGTGGAGTAGCAAATTTAATTTTAATTGTATCTTTAGGGTTTTCATCAGTATATAATCTTCTACCACTTCCCTTTGGTTTTTTTCCAGTTCCTACTAATGGGTCTTTTTTTTTCATAACTATTTATCTTTTGTGTTAAAGCTTATCACTATTCTTTCATTTTTTGAAGTATGTTTTTCCACATAATGAGACACAAAACTTGGAAAAAGAATCATTGTGTTCTCTACAAATTTATTATCAAATATATGATTAAATCTGTTAGACACACTTTCTAACATACCTCCATACGGATGTAAAAACTTTGTACCATTATCACAACCTTTTACATATATTATACCACTATAAACAGAGTTGGGGTGAGTATGAATAATGTGGTGGTTATTTTTTTTATAAGATTGCACCCAGCTTTCTACTAAATTTAAATTAAGTTTATTTAAAATTTGTGTAATTTTTTTTCTTAAATTTATTAAAATAGGAAAGTCTAAAATATTATTTCTTGTGAATGATGTTAACACTTGCTCAGATACGGAAAAAGACTTTGTATTTTCTATTAAAATATAAATTTGGTCTTTTTCTTCTTTTGTGATATCAAGTTTATATTTGTAAAAGTAGTCGTTAAAAGGGTTAAACTTTTCGTGATTGTCTTTCAATTATTTTACCTAATAAATAAATTTGTCATCCTTAGTTTGTTTTTTATTTTTTTTCTTTTTTTTATCTTCTATCTTAATTATAGCTCTGTAAATTATATCAGGAGGTGATTGAAAATAACAGTATTCATTATGATAAAACACTTTAAATGACTTTTGTTTTTGTAATCCCCATCTAAATTCTTCAGAGTTTTCATTTATAAGCTTAACAAAAAAATCATAAGATTTAGGATTTTCGCTTTTCGTAAACTTCCATATTTTTGATGCGTTTAAAACCATAGCATAGGGGTTGGATGTATGGTCGCTTTTCCATACAACTCCTTTATCTATGCTTACAACACCTTTTATTTTCACTCACTATTCTCTCTCAGCTACTATGTTACAAGTTAATCTTAACCAAGGCTTACTATTTTCTGATGGAATATCTCCTCTATGATATTCATTACTATTATAAGCAACTGCATTACCAGGTACAAACTCATATTTTTTGCCATCTACAAAAAAAGAACCTTGCCAAGTGGGAGACCATATTGGAGTTAGAAAAAATACAAAAGATACAGAGTCTTCAGTTTTATAATCTATATGTAACCAATGTTGATTGTTTTCTGTGTATGTAATGTTAAACCACATACGATTTATTTTAATCGGTATTCCTATGTTATCTTTTTTTAATTTATCTTCCATTCTAAATAGTAACGATTTTCCCCAGATGTAAAAAGGATAAGACCTAATGTCATTATCTCTTTTAACTAGCAACATAGGAGAATGGTTGAATTTTTTATTATACACATCAGGGGCATTGTCCGTTATACCTGTAATAGCCCATAAATTAGTTTCACATATTTGTTTATACATAAAAAAGAGTTCGTTAGAACTAATTACATTTTGAATTAGTCTAGGTTGCAATTTATCTTCTTCCGTCTATTTGAATATCAGCTTTAAAAGTTCCGTATCTCCAACTTTCACCTGTTGTAGTGTTTTCTATTTTTAAATTCACAGCTCTAGCTCTAGCCCTCGTATCTACTTTTGTTGTGCTAGAGGAAACAGTAAAAGGACCTAAACTACTACTAGCTTCGGTGCTTGACGGAAAATCTTTTAAATTAATCGTTATTCTTGCGTTTCCTGATAAAGCTCTAAAGTCTGGAATAAATCTACTTATTTTCATAAAAAATTCACCTGTACTTGTAACACCTCCTGGAACATTAAGCTTTACTTCAAAATCTCCACTTTGAATACTTCCTACTATAGCTGATTGTGTTCCATCTGCTAAAACTTGGTTATTACCTTTTTCGTGAGCATACAAAGTAGTGGCACCATTGGTGTTTGTTACTCCTTGTATTGTAGGAAAAGTAGGTACTGCTGTTTGACTAAACTCCGTTGCATAAGGATTATCATAGATTGTTTTATCATAGTAAGTCGTTCTTGATAAAGAACCTATAGTCCAAACTTGCTCCTCATAATTTAAAGACACAACCCTATCTATTTGAGAGGAACCTGCTTTAGGATAAAACCAATTTATTTCATTAAACAAAGAATTATATCCTGCGTAAATAATATCTCCACTATTAAAGTTTAATCCTAAATCATCAGTATCTTGCGTAGTAAAAACAAAATCCTCCACAGAACAATTTACTTTTTTTACTGTTCCATCATAAACAAAAAAACCACCTGCTTGTCCCATCCAATAAACAATACCATTTACAGCTATGATTGCGTGTTGACCAATGAGACCACAGTTGCTACCCACTTGTTGAATACCAAAAGTAAAAGGAGGTCCTATAAAAGTCATAGAGTAAGCAGAGGTATTAGTTAGTATTAAAATGTAACTACCAACATTGACTGCACCCACTATTCTAGTTCCTGAATCTAATCTAAAAGTTCCAGCTGTATTCGTAGATGTAGGAGTGTAATCAGATTTATTTTCTTGGTCAGAAAATCTTATAAACATTTTGTCTTGAGACTGAGTGCCAATAGTGGTTTCTGTTCCAAAGTGTATTAAATGTCTATCTCTATCTGAGACCATAGTCATAACACTCTGTATTGGATTAGTAGAAACAACAGTAGCTCTTGTAGATAAAGCATCTGTTGCTGAAGGAACCCATTCAAAAGTTTTATTGTTTCTAACTGTGGCTATCAATATTTCTCCAAAGTTGTCTAAAGACCAATTTCCAGGTTCTAAGTTTACTTCTGCTTCTCCAGAAGCTTCGCCCCAAGATATAAAAGATGTTGCATCTTCTACTGTTGCACCATCATCGTGAGAAGTTCTGGTAGAGCCTGAAACACCTCTTACTATACCTGTCAAATCATTACTAGATACACCACTATAAGATATTAATTCACCTCCTACTAAAATAGTACCTGAAGAACTAAAACCTGTTGTGCTTGTTAAAGTAATATCTGTGCCTGAACCTCCAGTTCCAAATGCGTTATCACCTAAAGCTCCATTTAAAGTAGTGCTAGTAATAGAAGATGTTTCTCCACCCCATAAACCAGTACCCCAACCATAGCCAACTGTTTGAACTGCATCTCCAACTCTAAAATAAGGGTTTACAGTTACAGACCCTGCGGCTGTCATGCCACTTCCTCCTTCACTAGCACTCATTGTTACTGTAAAATTATTTGCAGTTCTAGTTATTACTTCAAAAGTATTTGTAGTAAAATTTGCATCAGTAAAATTAGTCGCACCTCCTCCAGGTAAGGTTACACTAGTGAAAGTAAATAAATCTCCTATTTGAAGATTATGAGCATTTTTATTTACTGTAACTGTGGCACTTCCATTTGATGAAGTTAATGTGCAAGAAGTAATAGCAGTATCTAAAGGACTTATATCATAAAATGCTCCTGCGTAATATAAAAAAAGACCTTTATGTGTGCCAATTACAATATATCTTTTTCCCTCTAAATCAGCCCAGATATGAGTATCTCTTCCTACACCTACTAAAGTGTTAACAGTAGTCTGTTCCCATCCTCCAATTTTTTCAGGATATCCATACCGAAATCTAACATTATCACAATCTATCCACCTACCCTCTGCCCCAGTAGGTGTAACTTGTTTATTTATTCCTGCTACTATTTTAACTTCTGATAAAGCCATAAAAATAGTATAATACTTGTAATATAATTAGTCTATGTTAGTTTTGATAAATGAAAATATCTGGTATAAATAATATTAAACAAATTCATTTATACACTACCACAATCACTTATCCTAGAACTGTAGAAATTTATAAAGGACATTATCCTGAAAAGCATATCTTACATAATTTAAAAATTAAAACAGATGAATTTTTAAAAACTAATTTAGATAAAAACCAAACTAATGTTTATGGAAAAAAAACTAATTTTTTTGCTTTTAGTAACGAAGAAAATTATATTTTATTTTTAAGGTATATGATAGACAAAGTAATTAATTCACCAGAGGGACACATTTTTAATCATTTTGATACTAAATTTGAAGTACAAGCTTGGGCTAATGTATTAGAAAAAGAAGATTATGTTCAAGACCATAATCATACTTGTTATCATAGTATATTGTATTTAAGTGAAGGAGCAGATTTAATTTTACCAGAGTTAGGTTTAAGTATTACTCCTAAATGTGGCGATTGGTATTTGTTACCTCCTTATGTTACACATTACTGCAACAAATATAATAAAGAACAAAAAAGATATAGCATAGTAAGTAACTTTGTAGAAAAAAACGATTGGGAACAATTAAAAGATAAAAAAATAATTACTTAATTAGTTTTAAAAAGTAGCCATCCAGTAATTATATATTTACTATTTTTTAAAGGTGGATTGCCACGATGAACATAAGGAAAATGAGCAGGAGCTACTATTACTCTACCAACTTTAGGATTTATTCTTTGTTCTTGATGTAAAAATTCAGTCTCACCAGCTGTAAAATTGTCATTTAAATATAAAATAAAAAATGCTATTCTTTTACACATTCTTTCTACTATATCGTGTTCTATATGCCACAAGTGATAACCTTCACCTGTTTTAGTCTCTTGTATTTTTAACGAGTCGTAATCAAAATCTCTGTTTCCATAATAGTCTTGAATACCAGTCCTATTCATCCACATTTTTACACAGGTATATAAATTTACCATCATACCATGAAAATCTTTTTCCCATAAAGGTAAATTTTCCCAATTAAGTATTAAAGAAGTATCACTTTTTTTATTAACAGAAGCATTTTCAGTTATCCATCTATCGTGAGCTTGATTATACTTTTTTTTATTTTTGTAAAATAGTATTGCTTCTTCGCACATAACTTGTGGTATAAAACCATCAAAAATGCCTATACATTTTTCTAACTGAAAATTTTTTTGGTTCATTAATAAGATGAATAACTTGTGGGTCTAGCTCCTAATCTTGCTATTTTTTCATCTGATGTTTCACCATCTACATTGTCGGCATCCCAAGTTGCTTGAAGAGCAACTAAATGTTTTGCATCCCATTTATCTATAAACTGTGTAGTAAAATCACCTAAACCAGAATCATTCCAAGTTTTGTGTGGTGTTCCGTCTCTATATTCTACAGTATCGTTATAATCTAAATTATCTTTTACATACTGAATAGCCCATACATTTGAAAATTTTGATTGACCCCAAAAAGAATCATCATCAATAGTATAGGGTTGTGGTTGACCTGCACTATTTTTTACACCTTGGTTTATTATAATTTTATCTGCGAATATTACTGTCCAATTAGATGTGGTAGCCATAAATTCTCCTATGTTTTAATAATATATAGCACAGCTATATAAGGTTGTAAAACAGAAGTTGCAGTACCAGAAAAAGTAGCATTATGATTATGCCCTCCTCCACCACCTGCATTACCAGTATCACCAGTAGACGAAAACCTTGACATTTGAGGAGGATTACCACTTCTAAAACCAGGGCTAGGACTTGTAGCTGCGCCTGGGTGTGCGTGAGATGCCATTTCTGTCAAAGACAAAGTATGGTTAGCCACACTCAATGTTCCTGCACCAGCTACTGTATTAGCACCCATAGTAGATGCTAAAGATTTAGTTCCTGATTTTCCTACCACCACATTGTCTTGCAAGTCAGGTAATGTAAAAGTTGATGAACCATCACCTGCCCCATAAGTAGTGCCTACAACTGCAAATAAATCAGAGTAAGTGCTTCTAGATACATTAGCTCCGTTACACTCTAAAAAACCAGAAGGTACAGAAGAAGAAGTCCAAGGAACTATAACTCCAGTATTAATACCTTCAATGCCAGATAGGTTAGACCCATTAAAATTATATCTAGTTGCCTCATAGTTTGCCATAGTTTCTCCTATTTATCTTTATATGTCCATCCTGTTGTAGCATTCCCAGAAAATACTAAAGTAAAAGCAGCACCCTCTGTCGCTACAACTAAATCACCAGCTGAACCTAAAATATTACTACTATTTCTACCAACTGTTAAATTATTAGAATCAAAAGTTAATCTTTGGTCATTAAAAGTAACTTCATCTCCAGTTGAAGGAGATGCAGGTAGAGTTACTGTTACTGCACCACCATTAGTGTCTACAAATAATTGTGCCCCTGCTTGTACTGTTTCTGAAGCAGTTATCACTCTCCATTTTTTATATTCATTTGCTAATACAACATCTGTTCCATCTGAATACAATACATAACAATTACCTTCACATAATAACACACCACTTCCACTAGCAGTTTTAAAAGTAAGAGTATTTCCTGCGTGGTCAGTTCCGTCTATGACATTAAAAACTTTTTCTATACTATCTGGTAATGTTACTGTTCTATTAGCTGCAAGTGTTCCAGTAAGTTTCAGAGTTGCGTTTCTTGCATTAGAAATCGTACCATCAGTCATAGCCAAAGTTACATCAGCACTAGCAACATCTATGGCTTCATATCCAGCTATGGCTTGTTGAACTAAATTTAAATTTGTATTGGTCTTCGTACCCCAGGTGCCTGCGTTCTCGCCAGTAGCCATAAGTTCAATTTTTAAATCACTCGAAAATGTAGATGCCATATATTTATCCTATGCTGCCGTTTCTATTTGAGTCCAAGTTACAGTAGTTCCTGTATCTATTTCTGACCATACTATTAGTATAGGTGTGCCAACAGAAGCAGTCAACACCACTCCTGTAGGAACCACTAATCCATCTATTGATATAGTTTCTGAAACTGAGCCAACTGCTGTTGTACTAGATATTCCAGTAACACTATAAATAGATATTGGGGTTATGGAACCAACAGCACTAGTTGATGAAACACCACTTACTGTAATAGTGGCAGTTCCAGTTATACTTGGTGTCCCTACTGCACTTGTTGATGAAACACCTGTAACATCAACTGGTGTTTTTAGACCTGCTATGCTAGTGCCTACTGCACTAGTTGATGAAACACCACTTACTGATTCTGTTGTAGTTTGTACTAATGTAAAAGTTCCTAAAGCAGTTGAACTTGAAACTCCACTAACAGAGACATTAGCATCAGCTACGATAGTTCTTCCACCAACTGCCGAAGTAGAAGATACTCCACTAACACTTACATCTGCATTAGCTTGTACTGTGATTGAACCTATTGCTGAGGTTGATGAAACTCCAGAGACGGCTGCGGAGTAAGCAACATCCCAAGCTCTACCTCCCCAAACACCTCGACCCCAACCGATGCCAGTTAAAAAATCTTCATCTATAGTAACAGAGCCAACTGAAGAAGAAGAGCTAACTCCAGAGGGAGTTTCTATTCTTCCTAAGCCAATACTATTAGACCCTACTGCTGAAGTTACAGATAAACTTGATACAGTAAATGGGTCAACAGCAATACCTGCAGAAATAGAGCCAACTGAACTTGTGCTAGATACACCAGATACAGTAATAGTACAAGTGCCAGTTTCAGTAGTTGACCCAGTAGAGCCAGTAGCAGAAACACCAGTCGCTGTTTGGTTTACATCAGACTGTTCATTCCACGCATTTTGTCCCCAAGTGGCTTCACCCCAAGCATTAGCCATTTTTTATTTATGCAATTCTTAAAATTGCACTAGAAGCATCAGCAGTTGGAAACTGTATTGTAAATGTACCTGAAGTAGCTGTTTTATCTCCACCAAAATCTAATACTGCTACAGCTGGGTCTCCAGAGGCAGTATCGTTATAAATTAAAGCACCTCTTGCTGTTAGAGTAACTCCCACAAAAGATAAATCAGCAAAGTCTACTACAGCAGTATCACTATCTAAAGTAGGTGTTACTGTAACTAAAGCTTTACCACCACTTGAATAACCAGAAGGTGAAGTTACTTGATTATCTGAAGTAAACGATGTTGTTGATTTTCCTAAAGTAGCACTAGAAGTATACATAGATAACTTAAAACTATTACCCCCAGGATTAGTAAAATTATGAGTACCTGTCATAACATCTCTCTTAAAAACATTACATACTGCACTTGTTGTTATTGCCATATTTTTCTCCTTTTTTAATTTAAGGTGAAGGAGAAGCTACTTGTACTCTAGGAACACCATCATCATACTCAGCTCTTCTTCTTCGACCCATTTGTTGCAACGCAAAGTCTTGTATCTCTTCATTATACTTACCTTTATACAAGTTGTATATATCAAGAGGTCCTTTTAAATAACTAAAACATTCTGTTAACACTCCATGTAATAACATAGACTCTTGATGCTTAGATAAAAAAGTAGTTGTAGAAGAATCAAAATGAGGTGGGTCTTTAATATAATTTAATTGTATGTCATAAGCTTGGTCTGGTACAGGAGCTAACAAAAAAACATTTTCATTCCAATTAGCATAATACTTCGGTTGTCCTGTCGCATCAGTAGGGTTAAACTCAGCAATAAAAGAAGTATCTCTTTTTTCTAAAAAATCTCTAGTGCTACTACTAATTATTTGAACAGACCTTATAATTAATTCATCGTCTGGTCTATTTAAATATCTTTGACTAGCTACTGTTTGAGCTAATACATATTTTCTTAAATCATCGTAATCTACTTTACCAGCTATATCTAATTCTATGTTTCTAATAAATTGGTCTAATAATGTATCAGATAGCACATTAGAAGATACTTCAGTATAACTTCTTATTTGTGTTAAAAAATTTGTATATGTAATGCTCACGATATCACTATTGTAAAATCTGTACCTACTGATGTTGATACTTCAAAAGAGGTTAATTTAGTTCCTAATATATCGTTGCTTTGTGCAACTGTCATGCTAGTTCCTCCTATTCCAGAGTCGCCAGTTTCAGCAAAAAACCCACTTGTTATAAATAATAAAAATTCTTTTTCGTTCTCAGGTGGTCGAGGTCTAGCATTTGCTAAAGCTATAGCATCAGCTTTAATGTGTTTTCTTCTTATTTGTGGATGCTTTGCTTCAAATTCTGATTTGTGAACAAAAGAACCATTCCATTCTTTTACCATTTCATTATACGGAAAAGCCATTCCTGACCTATCTGATATTGCTTTAGCATATTTACCTCTTGCGTAAGCCATTATGCACCTTGTGGAAAGTAAGACTGAGGTGAAATATATACTGAAGTTCTTTGACCATCCTCTGTTAATGCTCTTTGTAATTCATCTTCATAAATCATTTTATTTTGTGATACAAGGTTTGGGTTTTTTTTCATAGCTAAGTAATAAGCCAATCCTGCAACCATACAAGGAATGAAACGAAACACAACATCTCCTTGATTAGTATAAGCTCCAGCATCTTCAATTCTTTTTAAATAGTAATACTTAACATAAGTATATGTAGTTGCATCAGGAGTTTGATAAAGTGTTATCGTTGGTGTAGTTTGTCTGTCAACATAATATTGACTAGGTTGTCCTCTAGACCCTTTGTTTGGTAGGGCTGCAAATTCACTTCTAGATATCTTAGTTAAAGACACATCATTAGTTGAAGTAGTTGTACTTGTTGTAGTTGATATGTAAGCCTCTAATATATCGTTTGCGTTTGTAGGAGCAGTATAAGTAGCTGTACCAGCTGTTAGTAATTGTTCTTTTAATTCTACTTTCCATAGGTGAACCCCTCTGTTGCCCCATTCACTAAAAAGTATATTCAAACTTCTTCTTGCAGACTTTAAATCGTAACCTGAATTAGTGCGAACACCACATCTTTCATAAGCCTCTTGTATGATATCATCTATATCTAAATCAAATGTTGTTGTGCCAGATGTTGCCATGTTTTATTTAAAACACTCCTTTAAATTTAGTTCCTTTAATAGCGATACCACCACCTCGCATTTTATTTTGCCTTAAAATTTTAAAATCTTCTGCATCTATTTTATTGTTTTTATTCATATCAATTTTAGATTGACCTCCTGTTAACATACTTTTAGCTTTTATTTTTTCTATACCCTCAGTAACTCCACCTTCTTTTTTACCCATAAGTTTCTCAAGTTTTTTCATAGAGGTATTTTTATTAACCTTGTCTTTACCAAATTTTTTTTGTAATCTTTTAATAAGGTCTCCCTTTTTAAAATCCTTAAATTCTTCTCCAATAATATTTGTTCCACCAGAAGATTTTTTATAAAATTTATTTAAAGAACCATCTGGATTAAACATTTTTGGTAAAGTTCTTCCCTCTAAAGGTTTTGGTATTTTAATTTTTTTCTTATCTTTTTTACCCTTATTTGTCTTTTTACTCATTACACTACTCCTTTATAATAATCTGCTAGTCCTCCTTGAACTGCAAAAGTTTTAACATTTGTTGGTTTACCACCAACTCCTTGAGCTTTTGCTCTTTTTCTACTTACTGCACTTTTTCTCTGACCTTCTGTCATTCTTCTAGCTTTTGCTAAAGGAACACATTTAGGATATTTTCTTTTCGCATCTGCTTTTTGTTTACTTCTTCCACAGGGTGCAAATGAACCATCCTTTCTTTTACTTCCTATGTCTACCCATTTTTGAGCAAACCATTTTTTCAAACCATTTTTAGCCATCTATTACATCTTTGTAATAAGCTCTCATACTTTCGTTTACTCCGTAATCTCCCTCAAGGGAACCTCCCATAACATCGTGTCCTTCATGTGTGCTAATCAAAGCACCTAGTTTAGCTGGTTTAGGTCCTTTAAAATCTTTTCTTTTTACACCACTAGGGTCCTTTATTTTACCAGCACATATTTTTGAAGCATACGCATTTGCATATGCACTGGGATAAACTTTAAATTTTCTTTTAGCTGCGGCTTTTCCTCTCGGACATAATTTCGTCATAAATCACCTTTTTATATTATTATAAAGACACAAAATGATTATGTCTACTTATTGCACTAGAGTTTTATAAACAAAAGTAACTCTTGGTTCTCTACCCTCTTTTGGTGCTTCACCCATATGTTGAATACTTGATTTGAAAACTAATAAATTATTTTGTATGAAAGGATATTTTTTTTCTTTTGTGCAAAAACAACCTGAACCTTCTTGTAGTGTTTTACTAAGCATAATCATACAAGTATATGCGTTTATCTCGTGAGCATCTATATGAAATTCGCCATCTTGGTTAACATATTGGATGTTTGCATATACTCTATTATACTTTAAATTCATTTTTACTTTGTCTAGTATGTGTTGAAAAATAGTGTCAGCTAAAAAAATATTATCTGAAAAATCCTTAAAATAAAAAAATTTATCAGAATTAAAGTTAGATGCGTGTCCATACCAATGCTCATTATTAAACAAAACAAATTGTAATAAATTATTTAAAGTTTTTTTCGGCAAAATGTTTTCGTATATTAATATTTCATTACTCATCAGACATTTTCATATAATTACAATCTATACCAGGTAAAGGTCTCTTATCAAACATTAATTTTTTTTCTGTTGTATAATGAAAAAATATTTGTAAACAATAGTCTCCTTTAAATCTTTCTCTCCAATGTTCTACCTCAAAACCTTTATAAATTATCATATCACCTTGACTACAAGAATAACTTTTATCTCCTATACAAATCTCCCAAGGTTGTCCACTAACAAACAATGTAGTAGAGATAAAACACTCAGGTCTATCTTTGTGTTTTTCTAAAACTGCACCTTTGTTGTAAATTCTCATGTAAGTATATGTAGGATATATTTTTTCTTTTTCGTATTTTTGCACTAAAGATAAAAAATCTAATAAATATAAATCATTTAATATATCTCCGTAGTTACAATAAGTAGTGGAGGTGCATTGGTCATCTCCATAATGACCCCAACCATATTTTTTTTCTTGAAATATACTAGATACTTTGTTTGCTAATCTAAAATCTAAAACTCTTTTTTTCATAAAAAAATAATTTTTTATGAAGTTACATTCTTTATCGTTTAGAACTTTTTTTACTAGCCAAGCTTTTTCTTTTTCCTGCACAATAAGCTCTTTCACTAAATCCTTTTGGTTTAGCACAATTTATACTAGCTTTTCTTTTTCTTGTCCATTTTTTTTTCTGAGGAGGCTTTGAGATTTGTTGCCTCATTTGACTTCTTCCCATTGGCATTATCGTAACCTATACCTAGTTTTGCCTTCATCGTTTTTGTAAGCTTCTTTATATTCGTGTCTATTGTTTTCAGCATTATATGATACATGAACCCATCCAGAGTGAAGGTCCTCTGGGTTGTGAAATTCTAAAATGAGTTGGTCATATTTTAAATTATTATGTATGTAATTACTTAACTCCAAGTTGCCAACATCTAAAACTTCCACATCCGCAGCCATACCCTGTATATGTTGCGACTTGATAGTTGAGCCGATTTTAATGTTAAGTTCTACTGACCTAAAACCAGAACTAATAATCATAGGTTTTAAAAAATAATCTCTGACTGGCTGTAAAACATTTACACATAAATTTCTTAAATTAAATATTTGTTTATCGTTAGGCACATTTTTTATGTTATGCCTAGTTGCAGTTTGAGATTTAGTAAACTCGTGTAAACTAAAATTTTCTGATAACTTCAATTAACACCTCCATCTTCTTCTAGCTTGTCTTAGTCTAGAGTTTGGGTCTTTCGCTGCTTTAGGAAATTTTTTCATTTGACCCAAACTTCTAGCACAAAAAGATTTTCTTCTTGCTTTCTCTTTCTTAGTTAGATTCTTTTTCTTCGTAACTGCTGTTTGTAATTTAGACCCAGGATTTTTTCTTCTGTAAGCTCTAACACCAGCCTCAGTCATACCTGCTCCTGATTTAGTAGGTCTAAAGTTTTTTTTGTTTCTGGGTGGCATACCACCATTCTTAAAACTTAGCAAGTCTTCAGTATATTTATCCATAGTAAACAGTAGCAGTCGCTACACTTCCACTTAACATCTCTATGTAAGAACCATTTCTAAATAATACACCCTCGTCTGGTATATAAGGTTCTAAGTAATCTTGTGTTGCAGTAGCAGACGAATAAAAAAACTTTACAGTTCCAGCTCCTGATGTTTCACGAAACTTTATCTCTGCATTAGCTGTTCCTCCAGAAGTTGCATTAAAACCTTTTACTCTATTTGCTCCTGAAAATATCGCACCTAAACAATGATGTGAATTACCAGCTGAAGTGTTTGTTCCCACAGCACCAGATGCAGCAATCTGTGTAACAGTTAAAAAGAACTTACTAGAAAAAACAGTTGTATTGTTAGGACCAGTAACAGCTTCAGTCTGTGCATCTCCATTAACATCTGTTCCAGTAACAGTAAAAGTAACACCTGATATATTTCCAGTAGATGTAAAAGTTACTAAAGAAGCTGTATTAGTTCCATTGAAAGTAGAAGCTGTACCTGCAAGTGTCATATCACCTGCACCTCCTAAAGTTTGAGCCCCAGCTACACTTGTAGTTGAGGCTGCAATAGGTTTAAAAGATTTAACTTGAAGTTGTAAACCCATAATTTATCTCCTATTCAAAAACATTTCGGCTACAGCTTAGATACTGAACATTTAAAATTTTAGCTTCTGCTGCACCTGCTTCGATACCAACATAAGGTATGAAATCTACATCATTAGTTAATGCTCCAGTCTTTGTAGCTATTTGACTAGGACCAACTTCTGTAACTGCTGTACCAGTAGTGCCAGAGGTGCTAGTAATATTATACTGTTTACCATTTACAAAAATAGTAGCTTGTCTATTCGCATCTACTTCAATCACTAAATGTATTTGTGTGTTTGCTGCTACTGTTATAGGTAGTTGTGATATAAAATCAGTTCCACCGATTGAATGAACAAAATGTAACTTTGTAAAATCAGCAAATGTTTCACTATTAGTAGCATCGGTTTGAAACTTAAAAAATATTTGGTCGGCATCGGTTGCTATTAATTGGTCATTTGTTAATTTAAATCCAGCCCATACTTTTACATTAGTGATATTTGTAATGTCGATAGATGTTTCATATCTTATAGAGTTTTCTGTTCCCCATTTTACTCCAGTCCAAGCAGTTTGTCCTGAATCTAAATGTGGTGCTAATATAGCTTGGTCTTGGTCAGCACCTGCAGTAGTCATTTTCATACCTGCGTGTGCAGATGGGTAATCGACTAAAGCAGTAGTCATATTAGTGCCTAATACTTCGAAATCTTTACTCTTATCAAAAGTAACATTACCTAATTTAAAAACTCTAACAGATAAAGTTGCAGAACCTAAATCTATTGCACCACCTGTGTTGTTTAACACTACAGCAGTTACAGTATTAGAAGCTGTTACCTCTGCTGTAACTACAAGGTCTGTTGAGTCTACACTCAAAGAAGCCATTGCAAAATCTCCTAATGCTGCACCAGTAACAGTTACTTCTTCTGCCTCCTCATCTCCATCTGCAATGCTTCCAAAATCTTTAGTTTCTGAACCAGTCAAATAATCATTTAGAGCTGGTAGTTGTTGAAAATATTCCCACAAGTCATATCTTCTAGAATCTTGAGGATAATCTCCTCTAGACCTATTTCTTACCTCACCTGTGGTAGTATTTTTGCTAATAAGTTGCATACCATTTTCAGACCTAATTGGTCCTGAAAAAGTTGTTGTTGCCATAATTTTCTCCTAGTAAAAGATATAGTCCTCTAGGGTGTCTGCCAAGCCAGTCTATATCAGTTGTGAAATTCTTGGTACTAACAGTATACAAAAAAAAAGAGGACTATGTAAGCCCTCTTTTGATTTAGTTTATGGTAACTTTTATTTAACCAATTATGCTACCTCCCTTAAATATTTTATGTAAAGTATCACTTCTTTTCTATACATTCTTATTTTATCTTTAGTTTCGTCAATGCCATTCAATACACCTTTTAAAGTGCCACCTCCCCTCTTATCAACATAAACACTAAATTTAGGTGCAAGTAAAAACTTTTCTAAATATGCTAATTTTAGTTTTTCTTTTTCAACTTGTTTTTTATTATATTTGACAAGATACTTTGCATCTTCTTTTTGTTGTGTTAGTTGTTCTTCTATTAACCATCTAGGTGGTAATTTTTCTTCTTTATCTATGCAGTTTGTCATTTATATCTCCTTTATTGCTTTTTTGAATTTTCTTTTAGTAACATTAAACTTTGGCAATTCTCTTTTAAATCTATTCCACATAAAATGCCTATCTTTTAACTCAAAACTTTTAAAGAATAAGATTGGTTCTACTTGTTTTGCTCCCAAAATATGAGAACTTTTTTCTACTAAATTAATTACTAAAAATTTTATACTTTTATTTATGGATTTAAGTGGCTTCTCTATAATAATTGAGTTTTTAGTTTTGCCTTCAAATCTGATAATCGCACCTTCCTGTTTCATATCATTTTTAAAGTCGTGAACACAATTCATAAATCTTTGCCACTTTTTAGTTCCTCTGATAATTTTAATATTTGTTTTTTGTCTAATCATTTTTTTATCCTTTGTTTATAATATTATTATAACAGATTAGAAGTGATAAGCAAATATACTTATACAAGGTGCAGAAAACCTACATTTTCACAATATTATTAAATTAAAAAAAATACGAATCGATTCGGTTTAGGCACTAAATATCACATCTTTTTGGTTTTTTTTGGTTTTTAAATATGCAGAAAACCAGACTTTTTGACCAAAAAACGATAGTGTGGTAAAATGGTATATAACAAAGGAGACGATTATGTATATAAATGACAAACAAAGAACTATGAAACTAACTAAAGCATTTAAAGAAAGAGTTGCTTTAGATATTAAACCATTCATTGAAGAGGGGCATGACACTTTTTATAAACTGAAAAAAGTTCTTCCTCAATACGAAGATAGAGAATTAAAAGCAGGGTTGAAATATGCTTCTAAAAACTATTTACCTCGTGCTATTTTTAAAGGCAAAGGTGTTAGAGCAAGAATGTCTATAGAAAACTATTTAATAGTTAAACCTAAAACTAAGAAAATTTATCAAGTCGTAAAGCTATAGGAGGAATAAAATGAAATTCACTTTAAAAGAAATAATTGAAATGTGGGAAAAAACCTACGATGAAAATATGGTCGATAAACACTCTGGGTTTATTCGTAATATGATTCTTGAATACGATAATGCTAGAGCAAAAAAAGAAGACGAATCAAAAAGGGGGGAATAACTCCCCCCTCCTTTAGAGACGCATCTATGAATTTATGCTGCACCTGGAGAACCAAAAATACCTCTTGGGTCAGAAAAACCAAAAGAGTATCTCTCTCTTGCTTTAAATCTAACATTACCAGTATCAAAGTCCCCTTCGATTGCAGTTTTAATTGGGCTTCTAACGAACATCTTTAATCCATTAGGAGCATCAGTCATAATAAAAAAAGCATCGGTATCTGTAAGATAATGATTAACTCTATAGCCTTGAGGTATCATCCCCATATTGGCTAAAGCATTAATGTCATTGTCAGCAGTACCCACTCTTTGAGGAGACTTCATAATTCTCTCTGCTGTGAATTGTAACTCCTTAGGAATTATTAACTTCACACCTTGAAGAGCAATCTTCAAACCTCTCTCATCAATGAATGCAGCGATGTCTATTAATGACTGTTCCAATGATGTTTCGCTTAAATCAGCAGCGGTGCTTAATGTATTAGCTAATACACCTCCACTCGCCAATGGATGAGAAGTAGAGCAAAGCTCCACACCATCTCCACCAGTAAAACTGCTGTTGAAAGCATTGTTAAGAACATTAGCAGATTTAACTTGCTTAGTATTTGCCATACTTCTAGCTAAAGCTCTTGTGTATCTACCAGCTAGTCTATCATACAAATTATCTTCAATAGCTTCTTCAGTAATTGCAAAAGCCATTGCGATAGTTTCGTGTGTGTATCTAGCTGTAAATGATTCAGTAGCTTGGTCAAAAGTTACATTTGCACCTTCTGACTTTACTGGAGCTGAACCAAAACCACTTAACATTACTTCTTCTTCAAAAGCTCTGTCAGAGGTTTCAGTTACAAAAATTTCTGCGTGTTCATTTTCGTAACGATTATACTCTAGTCCGAACAAGGCATTTAAACCTGGCTCTAACTCTTTCACTAATTGACTTCTAGATATTGCCATAATTTACTCCTTAATTCTTACCAGTATCAGCTTGATTATTTGGCTGATAAAAGTGGTTATTGATACGCACAATTATATTTGCATTTGCAGTTGTTGTGTCTTCGTTGTTAACATCTTGACAGATGTCTACTGCCATTAATGCAAAAGTAAATGAGCTACTAGTTTCACTTACATCTAGTTGTACTTTTGAAATACCTGTGTCTGTATTACCACTAACATTTGTTACTGAGTAATTCATAAAACAGTTATCTCTAGTAAAAGCTTCGTCAGCATCAACTAAAAATAATGTGCTTGGGTCGTCTATAACATTAGCAACTATATCAGATGCAACTATGCTACCTGGATAGTAATTACTAAAAGTTGGTTTCTTAGTGGTTGGGTCTGTGTAAAACACTCCATTAAATACACCAAGTACAGGAGTTGCGTTTCCAGCTGTGTGTCTTCTAATAGTACCATCAGTATGAGGTATCACTAAATCACCTTGGAAAATAGCAGTTCCGTAATTAGAAGCTATGGTATATCTATTTTGAGCATTATTCCAAGACGCACCATTAAGATTCTTATAAGGTCTAAGACCAAATTTTTCACTTACATTCGCCATAAAATATCTCCTTATTAGGGCTGTTCAAAATAAAGTGGTAACAAATTAAGATTTGCGACCACCACCAAAAGTAACACGAGATTGCCTATCTACATTTATTGGCATCTCTGGTCGTTGTTCCCTTAGAACATCATTGTCAACTGCTTTCATTTGGTCAGTAGTTTTATCCTTAAAATACTTTTTGCGTTGCTCAACTATTTCTTCAGGTATTCTCGCCAACACGAGCCCACCAACTCCGATTAACCCCTGATATTTACCATCACTAATAACTGGATAATCGTGTTTGCCTACTGCTTTAGTTATTTCTTCAGCTCTGACAAACTCCCAACCTTCACGAAGTTTCTTGGAAACATTTCCTGTGTCTTCTTGTCCCATCGTTTCAGTTCTTATCCACCTATGTTTATATCCTCTTGGTGCAGGAGGTGCATCTAGACTTGACGGAGGCATCCATTGTTTTTTTCTAGTATCTCTCACTTCGGATGTTCGTGAGTTTCTGTTTACTTTTTCCATAGTAACTCCTATTTTACAAATTTTGCGTATTCTTCCAACGGCACACCCAACTTTTTAGCTATTGCTACCTGTGAACGAGTGAGTTTCACAGTTCTGCGACCCTCTTGTTTTCTACCTGCCGATGCGACAGTCTGAGGAGGTCGTTTTTCGACTTCAAATTTATTAGGAAAATACTCCCTCATTTTGAAATTAATTTCATTATAGTAGTCTTCACTTTCTGGGTCAAACCCCTGTGCGATTAAATCTTCGTGAATACCATATGCAGCACTTGTCATAACCTTATCTTGTCCAAACCAAGTATTTTTTTGAGCCCATTCTTTTGCCTTGCCACTAGGTTCTTTTCTTGGTTGTTGAACTGTAGGTTGCTCAACTTTTTCTTGTTCCTTGGTTTCTGTAGCTTCTTTTTTTTGTTCTGTAAGTATTCTAGCTTTTTCTTTTTCTACAGATAATTTTGCTAACAAATCATTTGCTTCCATAATTTTATCTGCATCATTATTTTCTATCGCTACTTTAAGATTGCTTTTTACTTGCTCTCTTTGTGCATCTATTCTTGCATCAAATTCTTTTATGTAGTTTGTATCTACAGAGTTTATAGTTTTTTCAGCTTTACTATATTTTTCTTGTAGTCCTTTTGCATAATCAAGGGCAGCCCTTTCTCTTCTTTCTGCCTCTCTATACTTTCTAGTGAGTTGGTCTATTCTTCTTTGAACACTTTCTGAAACCTCATTCAAATTCGTTTTAGGTTCTGCCTTTTTTTCTTCTTTGGGTTCTATTTTTGCTTCGGTCTCTTTCTTGATAGGGTCTGTATATCCTAAGTCTACTTCTTCAAGTTTTACTTCTTTTTCCTCTGAAACTTTTTCTACATCTAATTGTTTTTCTTCGTAAGCATCCTCACCTACTGAAACTTTTTCATCCTCTCTGTTCAAATCTAATTTTTGTTGTGCCATATTATCTCCTTAAAATAATGCTAATATATCTTCAGGTTTATTGATAGTACCTATGATTTCATCGTCATTTAAAATTCTATGCTCTCCAAATTTAGTTTTAAATCTTGCTCCAGCATATCTTCCATAAATTACAAATTGACCTTCTTTGCACCAAGGTCCGTTAGGAAACCTATCTTTATCTTTATAACACATATCACCCATTTTAATAACTAATCCAACTACTGTAGTCATCTCTATGGTTTCTTTGGATTGGTCTGTTAAGATTATTCCACCATCAGTTTTTTTCTTTCCAGAAAAGGGTCGTACTAAAATGCGATAGCCAACTGGTGTTGGAATTAAGTTTAAATATTCTTCAGTTTGTTTTGTGCCTTTAGGTATAATAGCATCCTTATCAGATGTATCATATTTTTTTGGTTTTATAAGTTTCATTCTTCCTCTTTTTGCAGGTTCATTATATCCTGTAGCAACGACTCTAATGCGTTGAGCTTACCTCTAGCATACTGAAGTGTTTCTAAGTTGTCTACACTATAGACGATATTTTCTTTTGCCACATCAATTTCTTTTTGTAACATTCTTTTTATTCCTAATAAAGTATCTATGTCATACATACTTCATTACCCCATACATCCCAGCCTTGTGTTTCTCTTCTAGCAAACAATTCTATTCTTGGTAAGTCTCCACAAAGTTGTATAATTTTGTCTTTTACACAATCTGGTTTTCTACTGTGTTCTTGTATTGGCTCGTACACTATTTGATGTACTCCTCGTGATTGTCTTTCTATTGAGCCTTTTTTAGCAATCAAACATAGTTCTGCATTAGCCCTTGTCCAATATCCTAAACCCCAGAAAGCATCAAACTTTTCTTCTTCTACAAAGCTTAACTGATTTTTGTTATATGTTTTGTTAGACTTTACCCACACAAAACCACAAGTCGAATACTTAAAACCCCAACTAGATAAAACTTCGAAGCTTTGTTGTAATGTAGGAAAAGTAACCCACATGAACAAAATACAATTATCGTCAGCTATATTCTTTATTGGCAAATTTTTTATCCACTCTAAATCTTGACACTCATAATGATTGTCTGCACTTTTATCTTTGCCTTTATCTGAATATGTATCAAAGCTCCAAGGAGGGTCTGCGTATATAATATTATATTTTTTATTTGGAAAAGGTATCACACTACTTTTTTACAATTTTAGTATCTACTTTTTTTATCTTGTCTAGGCTGCGTAATCCACCGATACCCAGCATTCCTAACAAAAGAGGCATCATAATAGACATATCAGCTTGTGGAACAGTAATACCAAACCCAGCACAAATCGGAGCTACCATAAAATTTATTCCTAGTGATAATGCACAAATCCAACCACACAATGGTCTCCAGCTTGATTGAAACCAATTACCTTTTGCTTCTTCTGTATTTAATTTTATTTGAGCAAGAGCTAATTCTTGTGCGTGTTTTTCTGCCATAGTAGATATTTCGTGGCTTAGTTGTGCTGCCTTATCTTTGTCTCTTACAAATTTTCCTATTAGTTTTGTAGCAGGTCCTATGAGTGCTGTTAGTGCCATTATATACTCCTTTTAAAAATTAATTTTCTACTGCCTTTTCGTATTTCTTGAAAACCTACTTTTTGTAAAGACCATTCTATAGATTTTACCTTTATTTCGTTGTAATCGTCAATAATAATTATACTTTCATCAGCCATTCGTTTCATAAAAAAATTAATTTCATTTTCTACTGCCTCTGTAGTGTGAGGACCATCTAAATGCACAACAGAATATAATCCTAGTAATGCTATTTTACTATCTATGTAAAATGGATAACCTCGTTCCATAGTTTCAAAAAAGTATGTGTCTGGAAACTCAAAAAAACTAAACTCTTTATATTTTACCAACTCACATAATGTTTCAACCTTCATATTATCTGTGTAATCTTTTTTACAAGGTAAGGCATTATCGTAATGTTTGTACTCTAAGTTTCCGTATGGGTCGACTGCTAAATGTCTATAATGTGGCACTTGTTTTTTCTTTACAGCATCCATAATTATTTTAGAACCAAGTCCTCTTCGTAACCCTATTTCGCAAGTAAGAACTACATCTTGTAAATTTAATTTTTCTATTTCTTCACTAATGAAATTGTATTCGCTAGAATCACCATCTATCATTTAACACCGATAAATTTTTTTCCCTTAACTTGAATAGGTTTTATTCCTTTAATATCACTACCTTTTACACCATTTTCACGATAAGGACAACCACTATTTAATGCTCCTTTTTTTAAACCTTGAGGGTTTGGACCTCGTTTAGGTGGTTTACCTCTAGCTTTACCTACTCTATCAGATAATGCTATTGATACATCTTTTGTACTTACATAAGTAGGAGCTATGTCTGTTACTGGAATGGCATCTCCTCTCTTTTCAGCCATTTTTCTTGCTACTTTACTATCGTATTCTCTTAATCTTCCTCTTTTATCCCTTCTTATTGTAGGAAATAATTTACCATCAGCTCCCATTGTTCTCATAGTCTGATTATCAATGGTAGGAGATTTTGGGTTCATAGCTCTTTTTACATAAGAGTATTTTTTGCTTTTTACAATTTCATCTACGACTTTATTTGCTACAGAGGGGTTTTTTGGTTTTTGTATTACTCTTCCACTTTTTGCTCTTTGTATTTGTTTATTCTTAATTAAAAATTCTTTTTTTTGTTCTGGTGAAGTTCTAAAAATTTTAATTTTTTTCTTTTTAAGAGGGTTAAAACCCTTTTCAATAATATATCCATCACCATAAATTATTTCATCCATTGTAGGTTTTTTTCTATTTTTTGGCATTGGTTTTCTCCCTTGCTACATTTAATTTTTCTTCAGCTATTCGTATTCTTTCTTCAGCTTGTTCTTCACTATCCTCTCGTTTCATTTTTTCTAAATCAATTTTTTGTTCAAACTCGCCCATCTTTCTTTCTTCAGTATCTACAAACTCTTGTATCTTTCTTTGCATATCCAAAGCTCGTAAGTCCATCTCTTGTTGTTTTAGTTGTATTAATGGGTCAGTCTTTTCTTCAGAACTTTCTAATAATTGTAGCTCTGAAGTAAGTTGTGCAATCTTATCAGCGACTAAAGATTCTGTAATCACCAAAAATGCTTGTGGATTGTCTTGTTGCATTACTAAAGTTTCTGGTTTTTCTTGTAACTCTTGTAATATTAAAGCTCTAGCTTTAAAAGACAAATGTTCTGCAATGTGTGCTTGTAACAACGCATATACCATTGGATTAATTTGTACCATTCTACTCTTAATAAAAGCAGTATGTGCAATGATATGTGCATCGTGGTTCTGTTCTGGATAAGCTTTTGGTATTTCCATTCGTAATGCCTCAGCATTTTCTATAGATGGGTCTAAAGGTTGTGGTATTTTTTCTGGTTTCAATAAAGTATCGACTTGTTTTGTACCTAAAGCTTCATACACTCTACGATATGCCTCACGAATATTGTGTAATTGTGGATTTGATTGTGCAATTTGTAATTGTGTCTGTGCTAGTGTTACTCTTTGAGCCATAGAAAAAATATTTGGGTCTGCAACAGGTATAACATCAACATCAGGCGAAAAATCTATAATTTTTATTAGTCGATTACCTCCATATACAGCATAAGGGTAGACTGGTGGCAAATAAGTACCAAAAACACTCGATAAAAGTCTAAATTCTTGTCTCATTGCATAGTAACATCTCTTATGAATAGCTGACATTACCCTTGAACCTCGTTCCAAGAGTGCAATAGTCGTTCCTACTGCTCTATTTTGTGCATCATTGCCTATCGCATTGTCCGTAATCGCAGCAAATCTCTGTCCAGCTTGTACTACAAATCCTAATAATGAAAATAATACCGAACTTGGCTCTTTAAATGGCAAAATTTGAAACTGGTCTTTAATATTACCCCCTGGTGCATCGACATCTCGGAACTCACCAGGTTGAAATGGTTGGTCATCATCCCTAATTCTTAGTCCACGAGACTTGAACCCGGCAGGTAAGTTCGATAAAGTACCTGCATCTAGTAGTTGTCGTAGTGCAGCGGTGGCAGTTTTTGATAATCCACCAATCATATGAATTAAACCAAAGCCATAAAAGCCTAATCCAGGTAAAAACTTGTAATGAACGAAGTATTCTTTTCTTTTAAATATAGAATCGTTCATATCATAGTTTCTGTAAATTGATAATACTTCTTGAGAGCCTTCATCAATCGTAACGATGTAAGGAACTTTTACATTTTTGTCTGCATTCTCTACCTCATACTCATTTAAATCTAAATCTATGTGCATTTCTAACACATTAAACTGATACTCTTTATCGTCAGAAGGGTTAACACCCTCTATAGAATCATATTTTTCTTGCACCTCATCATCTTGTCTACTAGGTAAAATATCAACATCTCTATAAAAACCTGTTCTTTGCTTTTTTAAAATATCGTTTTCACTCATTTTAACCAGATGCGTAATGCGTTCACAATCTTTTAAATCCGTTGCATAGTAAGGAACAATTAAATCTTCAGCTGGTATAAATTTAGATATGGCTCGTTGCATTACTTCGTCATAATATATTTTTTTAAATGCTGACCCTGATAGAGGTAAATAAAATAATAATTGGTCAAAGTCAGGAGTGTATTCTTCCATAACTTCCATAAGCATATAATTCATAAATTCTTGAACCCTTTGTGCTTGTTCCTCCTTTTCTTTTGTATTGTCGCCAACGACTACTGTTCTTACAGGTCCGTCAGAAGGTAACAATTCTTTGTAAGCTTGTGCTTGAAATTGTGTAACTGCCTCAGCTAATAAAGGATGCGTAACAGAACTAGCTCCTTGAAAAGGTCTGCTTTCATTATCGTATTTAAAACCTAATAAATCTAAACCACTTATGTAAGCCTTCTCCCAATCACTTCTAGACTCTTTATCTCTTTTGTAATCGTTAATTAAATCGTTAGATATTCTACCTAAAACTCTTTCATCCATATCTTCGGCAAGATTTGAATAAAAATCTTTAACTTGTTCTACTAATTCTTCTTGTAGTTCTGATTGCTCTTCTGTGTTTTCTTTTACTTCAACATTTACCTCTTCAGTATTTTCTGTATCTGGTGAGGTAACTTCTTCATCAGTTTCTTCGACAACAGATTCCTCTTCTTGGTTATTTTCTTCTTCAATCATAATAGTTTAGTTTTTTTTGTTTTTCCTATTTTAGTTTTTACTGTAATAAAATTACCTTTGTTTGCTCTTTCGTAATACATAGGAAACAATTTTGGAGAAGATGCTATTCTAGCTTTTTGTTGTTCCACTCTACTTCTAACTTCACTTGCTAAATCTGGTGTGTCTATATCAGGTAGAGTAGGTCCCTCTAATAAACTTTGTATAGGGTCATATCCAGTAACTTCAGCAAAATCACTTAATCTTTTACCAAATGGTTTTCGTTTTTTTGTTGTAACTTTCTTTTTTGATTTTGCTATTCTCTCTAATCTTTGCTTTTCTAATTTTGCTTTTTTTTCTTTAGAGAGTTCTTTATATTGAGTTCGTAAGCTCATTTTTTTTTAGGTCTCCCTCTTTTACTTTTTTTCTTAGACATACATTTACAGAGTTTGCCAAATAATCTTTTTTTAATTTTAGAAAATATATTTTTAATTTTTTTTATCATTTAAAAACCTCTTTGAGCTAATTTAGGTGTAACAAGTAATCCACCTTTGTTTTTTTTCTTAACCATTTTTGTAGCATCTTTTTTTATTCTATCTTTTGGAAAAGTTTTTTTTATATATCTTAATATGCTTTGTGTTGTTCTTCCACTTGGTTTAGCTATAATGTTAAAATCACCAAATTCTCCTTTATCTCTTTTAGCTATGTTCTGTCTTCCTAAACCCATTATTTCTAAAGTTTTGCCATCTGAAATTAATTTATTACTACTTGCTTCTTTGCCTTTGTAAAAAGCATCAATAACTTTTTTATCTTTTTTATTTAAAGTTGGTCTAGAGCTTTTACCAACTCCTCCTCTTATTCCAGCTTTATCTAATCTTTCACTTAATGGGTCTATTTTTTTGGTTTTCATTTCACTCATAATTATCCTCAGTAATAAATATAATCTTTAGGAGGCAAGTCTTCGTTGTCCACATAATCTGAGTATAGTTCAACAAAGTTGCCTTGTCTATATCTCAACAAAGCTTGTGTCATACTATCAACATAATCATCGTGAGCCCCATGTGGAAAAGATGCACATTCTTCGATTACTTCGTCAGCAAAACTTTCTCCATAAGGAAACCAAACTGCACCACTTTCAAAAATAGGAGCAACTGCATTTACTCTAGAAAACTTATCATTGCCTTTACTTGGCACAAAAGGTATTACTGGTATTCCCATTCTTCTAAATTCTTGCGTTAGTGGTTCGCCACTAGCTTTTTGTTCTATAATAACACTTTCAGCTTCCCAATATTTATAATTGTCCATCGCCACAGCTTTCAATTCAGGAAAATCATATTTACCTCTCACAGCATCTAATAAAATTATATTTGGTGTAACTTCATCTGGATAAAAAACTCCCCAAGTTGTAATAGCAGAATAATCTGCTGTTTCTTTTTTACTAAACGCAGTATCGTAACTTTGTATTATATGAATTAAATTTGGCATCGTTTCTTTTTTCCAAGGTTGCCACCACTCTCTTTTTATAATCGCACCTTCTTCTGAAGTCGGCTCTTGCATATATTGGGCTGACCAGTTTCTTATTGGCAAAGATGCTTTTATTTTTTCTAACTCTTCTATCTCCCAATACTCAGACCATACTGGAACTCCATCAGGTAGTATGGCTGGAAAAGAAATAGTTTTCCATTTATCTGCTTTAGGTTCTTTTTGAGCTTTCAATAATCTTCCAGTTAAATCATCCTCAGCCCATCTTGTCATTACCAATAAAATTGAACCACCTGGTTGTAATCTTTGTCGTGGTCCTGATGTGTACCACTCATATGCTCTTTCCATTGCTAAGTCGGACATAGAATCTTGTTCCGTATGTGGGTCATCTATAATTAATAAATCTGCACCACGACCAGTAATAGAAGCACCTACACCTGCGGCATAGTATTCACCACCTTGATTAGTTTCCCAACGACCTTTTGCTTTGGAGTCTTCACGAAGTTTTACATCTCCAAAAATTTGTTTGTATTCTGAAGAATCAATTATGTTTCGAACCTTACTTCCAAATCGTACTGCTAATTCTGTGTTGTGTGATACTTGCATAATTTTTAATTTTGGAAACTTACCAATTATCCAAGCTGGAAAATATACAGATGCAAATTCTGATTTTGTATGTCTTGGTGGCATATTTATTATGAGCCTTCCTTTTCTTTCTGAAGCTATGTTTGAAAACTCGTTAGCTATAATTTGATGATGACCCCATTTGCTTTTTTCTTTTTCTTTTCTGCAAATAAAATCTTGCCACATCTCTTGAACAAAATATAAAAAATTATCTTGGCATAATTTGATATGTTCTATGTGTAATTTTTCTACTTGTAATCGTAATCTATCTGTGGTTAAATTTTCAATGTTCATAATTAATTTATAACATAAAAAAATTTAGATGTTTACTTCTTATATATATGTATTCAACTCAACCTATAGCCATACGCACAGTAACATAAATTTTGACGACCCTAAAAAAAATAAAAAAAAATACTTTACATTTCCAAAAAAAGTCTGAGCCTTCTTTTACAAACCAAGAAGAACAGACAAGGAACAAATGGCTTTATTTAACATAATGTGTGTTATGCGAACTAACTATTTCGAATCAAAATCGACTTAATTATTTTACATAAATTATCTTGTGTATATTTAATTGTATCAAGCACCACGAAACCAGATTTATGTGTCTTATCCGTATGATTAAAGCTAAATGAAGCTGGATTTATGGCTACAAGTTTGAGCATCCTCTGCGAGGGGGCGAAAACTAAGTTGTAAACAAAACCTTTTCTAGCTATATAATCAAGTTGCCAAATGATTTGATATTTTGATAGACCATAATTCTTATCCTCATTAGCTTTTAATTCCAACCAAAAAGAGAATCCAGATATTAAACAATGCACATCAGGAACCCCATTAATCGTTGAGGTTTCTATGCGAGTGAGTTTCCAAGATTTATAATTTTGTTTATGTTTTTGTATCTGGTTAAGTTGATGCCAAAGATTTCTTTCCATAACTATAACGATAGCCATAAGCAATGACTAAAAACCTATGGCTACCAACAAAGGATAGTCTCTAATTTTTAGTATAGGTAGAGACTAACAACACCCTAAACTATAATTTAGGGAATATCAATAACTAATATTTGTCTTCTCTCTTTGTAGTCTTTTAATACTCTTGTTAAGCTCAACTCCGACACTCATCCAATAGTTATACGACCAAGTTGAAGGCATTAGCTTTTTAAATAATCTTGCCACTTTGTGTTCTTTCTTTTTAAGAATGTATATTTCTCCATCCAACTCTTGTTCTCTATCCATCAAGAAACTTTTATATTTGCTCATTTATTTCTCCTCATTTTCATTCTCCTCTACAAATTTTAAATCAATCAAGTTATTCATTCGTATTTTTTTAATAATCGAATAACCAAGAGACAATTCGTTACCCTCTTCTAAGTCTTGATACCTTCTAAGATTCATACCTAAAAGACCTAAGGTAGCCAATTCTGCTTGTGTGATACCATATTTTGCTCTCCATTTAATAAGTTCTTCCAAATTAGCTACATAATTTCTAATATTTATCTTTGATGCTCCATTTACTTTTACTTGTTTTATTTTTAAAGTAAATCTGTTTTCTTTACAAACTTTATATAAGTATTCTTTTTCTTCTTCAGTTAATTTTCTAGTCATTTATTTCTCCTTTATCTATTTTAAAACTCTTCACAAGAAGTTAAATCTAATTTATCTCTTAATTTTTTAGTAACTCTTAAAAACCAACAACCATCATCTTCAAATAATTGTCCTCCATCTTTTTTAACTACTTTTTCAAGAAATGCAAAAAGTTTTACTTTACTTCTAGGACTACCATCTTTTTTAAGTTTAAACAAATCGTGAAGTACAAAAGTTATAGCACCATCTGTATCGTGTATAATATCGCTACCCTCTATAAATTTTTGTAATTGTAATAAATCTTTAGTCATTTTTTTTCTCCTATTTTTATGTTGTGGCTAGGAATCTGGTCTGCGATTAGTTCGTTCCTAATTAAGTGTACTAAACTAGTATTACCTTTACACACCACATAAAAAGTTTGGTAGCACATGGCTTCACTACTTTCTCCAAATGAGGTTATCGTTTATATTACAGTAACCCCATTCAGTTTCGCTAACCATGTACCCAAGTACAACTCGTACTACTCGCCTAGCACTACATCATCTTCGTCAAGACAACTTGCTTACTTTCGCATAAAGCACCTAGCACTTGTAGTAACCCTCCGAAGAGGGCTACAAGAAATGCTATTAAAAATTGTAATCGTGAAATTTTCTTGGCTCTTGCTCAAGATAAACTCTGTTACAAGTATTATAAAAATACCCATCTTTTCTTCTTCTAATTCTTCTAACAGGATTATCTGGATTTGATTTATAAAACCATTTCTGCTGACCTTGATTAACACAATGACCAGCAAACCCACCAGATACCCATTTAAGCTCTACTGAATCATCTCTCTCTGTGTCCATTGGTCTAATCTCAATGGTATTCTCACTAACTACTTTTACTATCTCATATGGATACATATCAGAGTAACCACTTTCATTAGCATAACCATAATTTTTTGGTGACTTTCTATGACCCATTGTATCTTCAATATACTTTTTAAGTTTACCAGCAAGGTCACTTTGTTTAAGTGTTGTTTGTTTTTCATTAACAACGTGATCTTTAACCATTGACCAGATCTTTTTTTCTTGCTCAGTAAGATATATTTTACCTATTTCAATATGATCTTTAAGAAACTCATACTCATATTTCATGGCATCTTTAACTACAATCTCATCTCCAGTATAATTTTTACTTTTGAAAGTTGTATCTATTTTTTCATATTTAAATTTTGTCATTTATTTCTCCTTTGTTTATATATTAAATATAGCACATCGAATTAGTGATGCAAGTGTTTTATTTATTTTTTTTACAAATTCCTATTTTCCTATAAAGCAACTGCTTAGAAAAAAAAAAATATTAAAAGCGTAGAATAAGCAAATATTTTGGGAAAATGGAAAAAATCCCAGAATATATACCCTTACAGAGAAATAGTTTTGGGAAAAATTTGGGAAAAATTCCTAGATTTTGGGAAAAAATAGCAAAAGAGGATTGTTTTTGCTGCAACTTTTTTTTTATTTTTATTTTCTAAGTAAGTGCTTTATGGTAAATTGGAACAAAAAACGGTAACTATTATGGCACAAAAAAGAAGAGAGTTGAGATCTATACAAGACTTAACTGATAAACAAAAAAAGTTTATAGATATATTAGTAGACAATTGGGGAAAGATAACTAAGACTGATGCGTTAATCGAGAGTGGTTACAATACGAAGACAAGAGAGAGTGCCATGGTTCTTGCATCGAAGCTCACGAACCCAGATATCAACCCACATATATGTCGATACATGGAAAAAAGAATAGGCGAAGAAAAAGAAAAGTATGAGAAAGATAAATTAAGACGTTACAAAATACTAGATGATCTTAGGGATCAATCGTCAGCCAAAGGTCAGTTTACTGCATCCATAAATGCTGAGTATCGTTCTGGTCAACTAGCTGGTTTATATGTTGACCACAAACAAATCACCCACTCTACTTTAGAAGGTATGAGTAGAGATCAGTTAGAAAAACGATTAGAAGAACTAGAAAATAAAATAGGCGAGGCTAAAAACATCATTGATGTTACACCAGACAAAATCGAAACTAAATAAAGTAACAAATCAAACACAAGTACAAATTAAAGATGACCCAGTACGTGATGTAAGTTATAAATTTAGAACATCACAAGGTAGATGTATTTATACAATACCAAACAAAGCAGTTGTGTGTACTGCTAATACATTAAAATGTCCTATTACCATGAAAGAGTTAGAGGAGTATTCACAACCAGATACAAAAGAGTTTACTATATTCTATACGGTATGGTCATATGAAAAAGGTTATGGTCGATTAATACTTAACGAATTGTTACAATTATTACAAACAAAACGATACGTAACATTATCTCCTAAAACGGAAATGGCTAAAAACTTTCATTTAAGAAACGGTGCTAAATTATTAGCAGATAATAAAACCAGTTATAACTTTGAATATTTTAAATAACCGATAAACACAATGTGCTTATGTAATTAGTTGGGCTTTCTAAAACTTGACAACGTAAATTTGTTAGAGTGCCTTTTTGTCTACGTTTTTCTTTTTCTGATAATTTTTTCATTTTAATATATGTATTGTGATAATGTTTCCATAATATCTGCCGATGTGTAAATTTTACTCTTTTTTGTTCAATAGATATTTTATAACTATCATTTACATATTCTGGATCCAGTAAAGCCCATTCACAAACTCTACGAAAGTCTAACCCTAAACCTATTAACCAATTATGAGCTTCACACTTTATTAATGATGATTTACGATCTGACCTTTGAATCATAACATCTTCAATTGCATTTACTAACACATATACATAAAGTAGTTCTTCTGGTCTTCGTTCTGTAAAAACGATTTGTTTCGATAAATTATAACCTAATATTTTTAATACTTCAGTTGATGGTAAATACATTAATGCCCATAGGTTTTGATAAGATGAATTAATAATTCTTTATATCTAACACTATGTGGATTTCCTTTGTCTTTATTGAGAAGGTATTCAGCGTAAACTAAATCAATAAATAAATATCTATCATCTGGATCCATGAGTCGTGGATCGATATCAAGGTTTATTGCTCGATCTATTAATTCACTAATAAAATCATAAAATGACATTTTGATTTTACTCCTTGTCACTTTATCTTTTACACGATGATAATGATTTATGCCAGAATTTTTTTTGTTATGACAAAACCCATAAAATTATACGATTGCCATATCTTCGTTACGTTACCCAAAATTTGTAGTTCCTCATACAATTCTTCTTCTGATAAACAGAACATAGAGTTCATTAATTGTAATTCTTTATCTAATATTTCAGTATCATGAAAACTTTTTCTCTTTTGTTCTAAATGTAACTTATGAATCAATGTTTGTAGAACAGCATCTTTTAAATATACTTTTTCAGACACTAAGAACACAGTATCATTATTTATATGTTGCTTAATGTAATTCAAAACATTTTTTCTTTTTTGTCGTGATAAAAATTGCAAAGTAAATACACTCGATATCACAGAATAGGATGCAAACAAATTACTAGACAAATAGTTTTCAATATCCTCTTGCACAAAAATCCAATTTTTTTGTGGTGCATTATTTTCTTTAAAATGTATTTTATCAACACCAATATAAGTACAACTATCTTTCTTTTGTAATGATCCCAGTAAACTACCAGTAGAACAACCAAGATCTAATATAGTGCTATCATATTGTGAATAATGATTTATTAAACCAGAAAAGTTTTTAATTAAAGTATCATAATGTGGGATAGACATATTAATATGTTTATCAAAATTATCTACCTTTGAAAAATCAAACATAATCATCCAACAAATATTTGCTACTGATTGGAAAAGTTTTACACAAAGCTTTTGTAATGCTATTGGTTACCATAGTAGTTTCTCTTTGTGCATCACTTTTATTTCTTAAATTACATACCCTTGAGAAGGCATACAAAGTTCCAGACCACATCCATTCCGTAATCATATTTTGTGGTAGAATCATTCTAGCTAATTCTGGAGCTATGTTTCTTTGTAACATATCTTCGTATGTTTTTTTAATTACTTCCATAATAGCATCAATGTTATATTCCACTTCAGTATCTGTAGATCCTTGTTTCTTATCTCGATGTCTTTCTCTCCACATTTTTGGCACATAAAACTCTGGCTCATCATCTACATATCTACGACTAACTTCATTCCAAACTAAACCCACTTGATGTTTTACTAATTGTCTAGCTACAAACACTGGTGCTTTAATTCTAAACTGTAATGAAGCATGACCAAATGGTGACCAATGATTATGAACTGCTAAATATTTAATTAACTTCTCATCATTGTCTTGTATCTCTGTATGTACTTTTGAAAATGATACCCTAGCTGAATTAACCACAGATAAGTCTGAACCCATTTTATCTATTAACTGAACCTCAATCACTTTCATGTACCTTTTGTATTCTAGTTCCTAACCACTCCATAACATTAATAGACATAGCTCTACCACAAGCTTCATACCTCTTTGACACTGGAGCTTCTTCTTTTGGCTTACCTCGATAAGGCACTTGTGTATAGTTGTCTGGAAAGCCTTGTAATCTTTCACATTCAATAGGAGTTAGTCTTCTAATAGATTTATTTCTGGTTGCGATCTTAACTTCTGGATTAGAAGCAGTTATGGTAGGGCTAACACCCTTATCACTATATACCCTTCTAGTCATTTCAAACACACCCTCTTTTGTAATAAATTCTGTTATTTGTTTATCAAATTGATCTGTATTTATTTGTAATAACTTTTTTACAGCAAACCAAATTTCTTTATCTGGCACCGAAAAACTATTATCTGTTCTAAACCAATGATCAACTGTAGTTTTATTAACTTTTAATGTTTCTGCTATATCTTTAATAGTTAGGTTTTTATTATTTTTACCTTCATGTAAAACTTTTTGTATGTTTTGTACATCAAGTTTATGTTTTCTTACTGTAACTTGTTCAGCAATATCTCCAACATGAATTAAAGAATTTTCTTCATTAACATTATCTTTTTCTAAAAAAACTATTGGTTGTCTGTTACCACCAGTCATGGCAGTCAAAGTTGGTGACACCTCATCTTTATATATTCTTGCAGTTTTATCTGGAGTCGAGGTTTCTAATACGGTAACTGCTGGTATATCTCCAGCAGTCAAGGTAAAAGATACATCTTCTTCACTCCAAGGTTTACCATTACTTTTAGTGTGGTTATCTCTAACCACAACTAGATCAGTGATATCTTTGTAATCTCTGGCTAATATTGTAGATGCTTTATCATCCTCTTTGTATCCATCACCAAAAAAGTTACCAGTTCTTGTATAAGTATCTTGTTCTACTACTAAGTCAGTAGCAGACTTATAATCTCTAGCACAGATAGTCGAGGATACATCATCCTCTATGTAGTCACCTCTTCTTCTAATGCGATTTGTAGATTCTTTGGCAACTCTTTGTTTCTTTGTTCTGCTCGGATAAGGATTTTCTTGCATTGGTTCTTGGTCAAATAATACCTTTGCTGGATATCTCCAGTCTCTAATATGTCCGACAACGAAGATACGCCTTCTTCTTTGTGGGATGGCTCTTGGAAAGCGACTTGTTCTGACATATTGAGTGTCAAGAACCCTATAGGCGAACCCATACCTGAGTTCTGCCAATGCTCCGAGAAAGGTTCCAAGATCTTTTCCTTCGTTTGATGACAAGATACCGGGCACATTCTCCCAGACGACCCATGTGGGTCTAACTCTATCAATAAGCCTAATAAACTCAAGTGCGAGGTTTCCTCTATCTTCTGCAAACCCTTTTCTAAGCCCAGCAATACTGAAGGTTGCACATGGAGTTCCTCCCACAAGAACATCTGGCTTTGTTCCGATTGTTTCTTTTGTGATTTTCGTGAAGTCGCCATAATTTTTTACCTCTGGATAATGATATTGTAACACAGCAGAACGGAACTCTTCAATCTCAGAAAAACCAATAGGTTTCCACCCTAAAGGTTCCCATGCAACACTACATGATTCTATCCCACTACAAATTGATAAATAGTTCACTGTTGACCTTTTAACAGCTCATTAATAATATCTTGTTTTTTTCTTTGTTCTTTTTTACTCATGTGAGTAAGTGTAAAATCCAATAACTCATTAATCATGTTAGAGGGATTACGATTAGTCTTTTCACACATACCCTTTAATAATTTGTAACTATCTATTCTAATAGCTACTGTTCTCCACTTAGTTGTATCCATTTTGTCTCCTATAAAGTTAATAACCAAATATATGCCCAAACTATTAAGTTGATAGACATTATAAATGTAAGTATAGTTTTAGCCATATAATGATTTTAGTGATACGATGAGAAATTGTCAACTATTAGATAGTCTCACCAAAATTATTACCAATAGCAATATCAACTTTCATTGGCACTAAAAATTCAACACAGTTTTCCATTTTACTTTTGATAAGATCGATATCTTTTTGATCTTTAATACTAAAACATAATTCATCGTGGATCTGGAGTAATGGTAAGTGACCCATCCTTGCACACTCTAACATAGCTTTCTTTGTAAGATCTGCTGAACTACCTTGTATCAATCGATTAAGACTTTTGTATGTGTAAGCTCGTTTTATATTTTTTGCTCCATATTTAGCTGAAGCATTGTCATATCTTTCTGGAGTATGTACACCCCAATCTTTTGGCTCATACAAATCAAAACGACATTTTCTTCCCAACTTAGTTCGTATCACCCCTTCATTCTGTGCTTTATCCATGCACTTGTCTGATAGCATTTTTAGAAACGGAGCTTTACGATTATACTTATCAATTAAAGAACTTGCTTCGTCAAAAGTTAACCCTAACATATTAGCTAATTTATTCTTACCCATACCATACATTAACCCTAATGAAATTGTTTTAGCACTCTTTCTATCAATGCCACACAAGTCTGCTACTGATTGATGAAAGTCTCCATCACCTTTTTCATATGATGAAGCTATTTCTTTTGCTCCCTCATATTCTAAAGCCAAACTATAATGTACAGCGAGTCGTGGTTCTTGTTGACT
>VTLG01016171.1_pt1 | contig 64816 bp, 50 predicted proteins | sample 4694571 | NCBI WGS metagenome assembly VTLG01 (sample SAMN12604809, study PRJNA352737) | marine metagenome | biome: ENVO:00000447; feature: ENVO:00000209|ENVO:00000569|ENVO:01000036; material: ENVO:00002151; isolation source: viral sequences binned using virsorter ...
CAATATATTTCATCATCATTCATGTAAAATCGAGGGTGTGTTGTTTGCTTTCCATTCCTAACTCTTTCATTTATATCTACTGCAACGTAATCGTGTCCATATAATATTAAATCTTTGGGTATTAAAGATTCAAATATTTTCCACTTTTCTTCTAAGACTTCAGGTTCAACGTTCCAATGTAACATTTCGCTCGACCATATATTAGTAGTCCACAATACTTTTGTACCCGGAATACTATTTATTTTTTCAAATAATAGGTGAGGATCGTTAACAATATCTATCATATGAAACTCATGTTTTAAATTTTTATACCTATCCCATAGTGTTTTAAACGCTTCTCTGCCGCCATGTTCTGCAACTTCTTGTTGCCAATATGACTCGTAATTGCCTCTATATGTTGAGGCGAAGTTATATTCTAGGTCGTGTTCAAGTAACCATTCGTGCAAATCGTAGCCATTCCACGTCTCTAATAAATGTTTTTTATATTTTAAACTTGCTTCACACCAATCAAAATAATGTATTTGTGTTCCTTCATGAAAGCCGTTTGCATTTAAAATAGCAAGTGGTTTAAATCCTGCCGCGGCACTAAACAATGCATCGATAGGTTTATTTGTACGCACACCTTCACTACTGAGTGTTTCTGTATTAAAGGCATACACCCTATCTTTTTCTATTTCTTCTTGGTATGCTAACTTTCTTATCCATCCTCGTTGCGACTGGTTAGTTAACTTATCAACTGTCGGCGATTGCTTATTATACCAAACTGATTCTAATTCTTTTGTATCGGAATATGGATATAAGAATACCTTACAAGCTCGCATATCATTATCTAAATTATCAATACGAATATTATTCTTACAAGCGATATCAATCCAATTACTTCCATCACTAGTTATACTATGGTCATCACTTCCTTCCATACCTTCTATCCAAGACGGAGTATAGTTACTATGTATTGTTTCTTTACTTAACTTATAATTTCTTAAATTTTGTTTTCTATCCCAAAATAATCCTATTTCATCAAATGATGGTTTACCTAGTTTAACCCAAGTATCTAAATTAACAAACAAATATTGTCTATGTAATCCTGGATATGCACCGTTAGTTAAATAATGTTGTGCTTGTTTGTCCATAATATGAGCTATTACAAAAAAGTTTGGATTCTTATCTGCATAATCTAAACTTTGTACTATAAGACTTGGTCCCCTAAATAATAATAGTCCTTGACAAGCAACCATGCAATATTTTTTGCCGTTTAGAAATGCTTTCTCTAACATCTCCTCAACTTTTTTATACTCTCCTATGTAATTACCTACCCCGGCTTTTATCATACGATTAATATAAAAGTATGTCATATCAAGTGTACGTTTATTAACAATATCACTATTGATATCTCTACTAATATTAAGAATACCTATAGCTACAGTACTAGGTACTTTTAATTGTTCATAATATCTATCAACAGTAATACTATTCCAATCTTTCATATTAACCTCTGTTTGTAAAGTAACTCTTACGTAACACGTAAAAGAAATCTCTAACCCGACGTCCTAATTCATAATGTATAATCATATGTATTCTTGGTTTATCACTGCGGTTCCAAACACTATGTACGTTACTAACATCCATTAAAAAAGCACTTCCTTCATCTTTAAAAGGAACACGACCTTGATTTTTTAATACAAAGTTACACCCTTTAGGATTGTTTAAGCTAATATTACAAACACTCAAACGTTTTTCGTGATCTTCTCTATCCTGGTGTGGCAATATATACCCGCCAGGTTCTAAGTACATAAAGCGAACACGATTAAGAAATTCAGCTGGCCATACATCAGTTAAGAACTTTTTAGTTACAGGACACGCATCTGCTACCCAAGTCCAATCTAATTGTTTAAGTGTCTCCTGTCTTTCACCATATATATTAAGACTTTGAGTATCTTCATCCAGGCCATGTAGTGTTAAGCTCTTCCACCCTTCACCATAAGTGTCTCTATGAGTATGAAATTTGTCACTTAATGCTTCTGCTTCTTTGTGCATTTCTTTCCATGGTTGATCATCTAATGAACTAAGATGGAAGTAAGGCCACCCACTTTCTGTAACTATCCATTTAGGATCAAACACTTCAGGATACTTTTGTTGTATTACAGCATGATTTTCGTTATGGAATTTGTCTAATGTATCTGCTATTGGTGTCATTGTAGCTCTTTTAATTTTTTTACTTTTTTTGCTATTCTTTTTGTTTCAACTTCTTCTAATACTCGCTTTATTTCTTCTGCTTGTAATTTATGCGATTCAATACCTGGATGCCTATCATCTGCGGCGGCATCAATCTTTTGTGTTCTAGTCCAGTAAAGGTTATCTGGAGCTTCGATAAAATCTGGCTTTAACTCTTGTATTTCATATGGAGCCGCAGGATAATGTATATATTTTAATTTTTTACTTTTTAAATACAAGTCTGCATGATGCATATAAATCCAAGTTCGTTTTATATAATCTATTTCTTTTACTTTTTGAAAGTCCTCAGCCATAACACCTTTAGACCAAACTGTTAATTTTCTCCAGGGTCTTAAACCCTTTTCACCAAATTTACGTTTATATGATTTTGAATTAACATCTTCAAAAATTAATTCTCTATGAGATAACGACCACATTATAACAACTATATCATCAGGACGAAATTTAAAATCTAAAACTTCACAAAGGATTTCTAAATTACTTGCGCCTGGATGCGATTGGTTACATACATCCATATTCATAAGTTTACCAAGAACAGCTGGCCAGGCATACTGGCTAGGTTTTCTATCCCATATTTGACTTAAACTATTAAGTTTAGGTTGGCCAACACAGTCAGGAAGTTCCGACCCATAAGTAAATGAACAACCAAAAGTAATGATTCTATGCATAGCAATATTTATCGGCCAAGTTAGTTAAATACGCATATAAAGACTGTTAAATACAGTATGCCATTTCTAAAAATAGAAGAACTTAAGACTCTTATTATAGATTTTACAAGCCATTGTAACGCTATGTGTGGCAATTGTAGCCGTAATATTTCAGGTATTGAAGTTAACCCTAATATGCCATTAGAGCATATGAGTTTTGATACTTGGAAGAAAATAATCGATAATAGCAAGTATGTTAATGAAATAATTTTTAATGGTAGCTATGGTGATGCAATAATGAATCCTATTTTATTAGAAGCATTAGAATATGCTAGTTCAAATAAGATTAGTATTATGATTCATACTAATGGCGGCATTGGAAAACCTGAATTGTATACTGAGTTAGCAACTATTTTAAAAAAATATAAACAACCAAGCGGTATAACTTGGAGTATTGACGGATTAGAAGATACGAATCATTTGTATCGTAGAGGCGTTATATGGCAAAGAATTATGGATAACGTACAAGCATTTATTAAAGCAGGAGGAGTAGCTCGTTGGCGTATGTTAGTATTTGAACACAATGCACACCAAGTAGAGGAATGCGAACACCTTGCATTTAGTATGGGTTTTAAAAAATTTGATATTAATGGTGGGTATACTTTTAGTGCTATTGATAGTGTTGTAGGCGAAGCAATAGAAAAGTTTAAAGCAAATAAAAAAGACAAAGCACGTACTATTGCATATGATACAAGTTATTTAGATAACGTAGAACGTGTTAAAGGATTATTAAAAAAAGGATTTGATAAAGGGCATATTACTTGTAAGTGGCAAAAGAAACGTAAAGTACAAATAAGTCATATGGGTGAAGTATTGCCTTGTTGTTATTTGTTAAGCGAAAGATATCCTAAAGATCCTAACAGTCCTTATGCTACAGATATGGAGTGGCCCAATATAAACACAACTTCATTACAAGATATTATAGCAGGCGATAGCCTTACGTATCCAAGTGAAAATAGGTTTAAAATTTGTGAGGTAACCTGCGGTGAAGTGTAAGTATTTAGATCATCAAACTTGTGTAAGATCAACTGGAGAATATAGACTTTGTTGTGTAAGTCTAGAACCTAGCAACAAAGAAAATATTCATACCCATAGTATACAAGAATGGCATGACAGTGAGTTCCATAAAAAAGCAGTAGCAGATATGGACAAAAACATTTGGCCTGATGCTTGTACTAGGTGTGAACAGTTGGAGGAAAAAGGATTAGCTAGTCAACGTACTAAAGAAATGAACCATCATTATGGACCTGGAATAACCCATTTTGATATTAGATTTGGCAATAGTTGTAATCTTAAATGTATTAGTTGTTTTCATTTATCTAGTAGTAGCTTGGCCCAAGAAGCTATTGAAATGTCTAAAGCAGGAATAGAACCATTACATTTACCATTGTTAGATGAACCAAATTTTAATTGGGCTAACGACGAAACTATGAAACGCTTCGATAACTTACCTATTAAAGAAGTTTACTTAACTGGTGGTGAACCAATGATGGTTAGACATCTACCTAAGTTTTTAGAAAGATTAGATTCTAGTGTTATAGTTAGATTTAATACTAACGCTACAGTTTGGAACCCTGTAATAGAAAAACTTCTAAAAAGATTTAGAAAAGTAATTATGAGTATGAGCCTTGATGCTGTTGATAGAAAAATAGATTATATTAGGCACGGTAGTAAATGGGATGAAATTGCTGTTAACGTTGAACGTTATAGTGAATTTTGTAAAGTTGATATTACACCAACAATAAGTATTTTAAATGCTTGTTACTATGATGAGATAAAAGAGTATGCTAAAACAAATAACTTTAAACTATACGAAAACTTATTACTTACTCCACCTTGGTTACATTGTAAAAATGCACCAGATAGTTTAAAAAAGAAATTCCAAGGCGTTGACACGTGGTCTAATGATCCTGCAGACCCTGAAATAATTGAACATTTTAAAAGACAAATAACAAAATTAGATAGTTGGAGAAAAATGTATATAAAGGACTACTTACCTGAAGTAGCTGAAGCGTATGAACTTAATTAAAGAAAACATAGAAAAGAATCGAAAGGTTTATAAGTTAGACGATCGTTACAGAAAAGTTTGGCAATGTAAACCGAACTACAGTCCTGATAAAGATTCTCTTGAAGAACACCTAGATATTTTAGATGAGCTTATGCCTGGATATGTTATTGATTATGGCCTTGCTCCAGAAAGTTTATATATAGATTATAAAATTATACCCGGAGTACCAGCAAATACATTTCCGCATACTAAAGAATTTATAGATAAGATTTATAATTTTTGTGTTGACAATATTAATAAAACATCACCATATGCTCATGGTGATTGGGTATTAAGTAATATTCTTATTGACGGGGATAATATGCACATAGTAGATTGGGATAATGTAGGTGTATACGAGCCTAAGGAAATAATAGATAAATTACATAGTGATTTAAAATCAGCATTTGGAGAAAACTTTGACCCCCCAAGCATTTAGTTACGCAACTCTTAGTAATAACGGATTTATCTACGTACCACCGTACGGACTTACAAAGTCTATTGACTATATGTTAAAGATGGATCCTAAAACTTATGAAATTACTACAATCAAATTAAAAGTTAATAAGTCGCGTGAAAAATGGCAACAGGGTATTGCATATCGTAATAAAATATATTTTTTACCTTATAATGAAGAAAATATTTTAGTTATTGATACAGATAATGATAGTGTTGAATATATTAAAATACATGAACCTGGAAAAGGGAAATATTTACAAGGACATTTATATCGCAATAAATTAATTGCCCTACCTTATGGTGAACACGACCCATATGATTATCTTCTTAAATTAGATCTAGATACTCATGAAATAGAATTGCAAAAAATAACCTTACCCCATAACGATTGCAAAAAATGGCATACTACACAAATACTAGATGGAATAATTTATGGGTTACCTAGAGGTGAAGGATGGGAAGGATACTTTCCATACAGAATACAATACGATTGTAATACTAGTGAATATGAAATAATAGATATGTCACCATTATGGTTAGACTATGATCAAGAACCTTTAACAAATAAAAAATTTACTACATTAGCTAAAGTTAATGATAAATTATTTGCACCTCCATATAGTGAAAACCCTAACTTTGATGTTTTATGTAAATTTATAGACGGTGAATGGATAAGTGAAAGAACAGGATTAAAAGCAACTAGCAGAAAATATTTTACTCATACTGTTACTCGTAATGGTAAAGTATTTTGTCCTCCAGCTGGGCATGATGCAGATTGGAGTTCAATGCTTGTAATAGATGGCAATACTAATAAGTGGCGTACTATTGAGTTAGGTATTGGTAAAGAAAGTAAAAAATATTTTGCTGGTGTAGAAAATTCACAAAATAAAATTTATTATATTCCAAGAGGAGGATGTGTTTGCGAACCATCATGGACTTGGAAAAATCAAGGAGATCTTGCAGAAGTACTTGTAATTGATACTATATCAGAACAGTTTTATACTGTAGATATTAGTGAGTATTTTAAAGATTCAACTACTATTGAAAAATATAATAACTGTATTATTAAAGATGATATTATATATGCATTTCCGTACGGACAAAGTGATAGTTTCCAAACTGTATTAGTTTTTGATACTATTAAAGAACAAATTATACACACGATAGATTTAAATGACTTATAAAGCCTTTGAAGATTTTTACCGCGAAACAAAAATTAGACATCTATTACTAGAAAAACATAATGATGTTTTAATATCGCCTCCATTTGCTACAGAACGTTGCAGAGATTATAGTAGCATAGCAGTATATGATGGTAAAAATTATCTATCATATGTCGATCTTAATTTACCCGACGCAACAAGTAAGGTTAACGCTGTAGCTAGAGTAAATGATACTAGTTGGTTAATTCCATATGGGATATGGGATAACTTAAACATTGTTATAGAGTTAAAAGACTTATCACCTACATATCATACAATAAGTAAGCCTGGTAAAGGACAATTTTATAGTATAGCATCAAACGGAACTAGTGCTTGTAGTTTTCCTCTTGGATATGAAGATACTAATTATATAATTTATATTGATAAAAACGGGCTACGTACAATTAACTTTGAAACTGATAATAAAAAATGTCATATGGGAACTGTATATTGTAATGGCAAATACTGGAGTATGCCTAGAGGTGACTTAGGCGGATATAATAACCTAGTAAGTTTTGATCCATATGCATATACTGATAGCAGTATGGTTAAGTCAGTTGTAGAAACACATCATATTCCTGTAGAACCTAGTATACCAAGAAAGTTTACTGATTTAATAGTTGATGGTGAAACATTATATAGTTTACCATACGGAGAAACAGCAGGACTAAATTCAGTTGTAGAAATTAACACTAATAATAACGAAATTAAATTACATGAACTTGATGTTCCGGATTTTGCCAAAAAATATAATGCTCAAGTACTAGTTGAAGATACTATTATTGGATTACCATACGGAGACGAACATAGTATGGATAGTGAAACAGGTGTTTGCTTTAATACTATAACCAAAAAAAGCAAAGCATTTAACCTTGGATTAGGCTTTGGTGGGAAATATCGATTCCGTTCTGGTATAGCATATAAAGGTAAAGCAATCTTCCTTCCAAGTGGCACACCTACTTGTCCTATTGTAAGTGTAAATGTTTATAATGGTATTATAAGATATGATACAACTCCTCCTAATAAACTATTTGGACGACCTATTATTTTCAAAGGTAGACTACTTACAATAGTATATGATATGAAAACTACTTCATCAACTATAGTAGAAATTGGTGAAGATTTATCGCTAAAAGAGGTAATCAAAATATGAAATGTTACGCACCTTGGCATAGTATTTTGGTACGGTTTAATGGTGATATTACACCCGATGGCGTGTATACTAAACGCTACGGAAACGTACTTAAAACTCCTTTAAAAGACGTCTTAGACAGCTTTACAGCGTCATACACAAAGGATTCTATACGTATGGGTCACTTACCTTCAGAGTGTCAACAATGCCCACGTAAAGAAGCTGTAGTAGGCCATAGTCGAAGATTATTCTTCCGTGATATTTTGAATCCGATGCTTGAAGGCAAGGATTATGATTACTCAAAAAACTTTCATGACATATACTTTTTGGAATTTAATATGAGTAATATTTGCAATCTTAAATGCAGAATGTGTAATGGCATAAGCTCTAGTACTTGGGTTAAAGAAGAACTTAAATTGGATGCAATTTCAAAAGACTATATGCGTCCAGTAGATAATCCAGAGTTTGGTTATACAAATAAAAGTGAAGAAATAGTTGCTAGACTATTTGAAGATCCAACTCCGTTTATGAACTTACGTTATCTTAGTATTAAGGGTGGTGAGCCTTACATGGAACCTGCAAATAAAATTATTCTTAAGAAATTTATTGACTTAGGTATTGCAAAGAACGTTACAGTTGATTGGACTACTAATGGAACTATTGTAGATGAAGAAGTTGCCGACCTAGCAAAGCATTTTGGTGAAACTAAATGGACAGTAAGTTTAGAAGGTACTGATAGGCTTTACGAATATATTAGAGGTGGTGATAACTTTACCTTTGAACAACTAAATGCTAATTTAAAACAATATAACTTTGATAGAATTATTATTGCTGTAACTGTAATGGCATATAATATAGCACATTTAGATAAAATACATTTTTGGTTTGAAGATAATAAACAAGAAAATTGGGAGATTTATTTTAATAACGTTGTTGCCACTCCAGCATATTTAAATCCAAGAGTATTACCTAATACAGTATTTGATAAGATTGACTTTAGGTTACCTAATATAAATTACACAAATAATGGAAGTAATTTATTAGGTACATTTATTAACTTTACAAAAGATTTGGATAACCTTAGAGATACAAATATCTTAGATGTATGTCCAGAACTTTCTAGCTTGTTTGAATAGGATCTAATGATATATAATGTATATTATATGTAGTGGGCGAATCTATAACCCATTTAACAATTCTTCCTGCATCTTCTAAACTAATTTTATTTTTTGTTTTTCTTTTTTTCCCTGCAGAATCTAATTGTCCAAATGCAATATTAGTTACCCTAATAGGTGCATCACCCCAACAAATATTTTTACCAAGTTGTTGGCTATATTCGTCTAATTCTTTTTTGTTTTTAATATAATCTTCTGGACTTCCGTCATTCCAGTAACTACTAGTACTACTAATATTAATAATATGCCCAGTTCCAAATTTTTTATAAACAGCTTTTAAAATTTTTAATTGTTGTCCATCAGGACCGTATTGGCTATTTACGAAAATATCAAAGTCTTTAGCATAGTCGGCAATTGATTCAGCATCATTGATGTCCCAACCATTCCATCTACCAATACATTTTGTGAAACTTTCACTTGTATGTACAATTCCTCGACAAAGTCCTTGATAGTTAGGATTTCCTGTTATAAGTACTCTCATATTTCTTTCCTAACATATATGTCGCTTAAACAAGCACATATTTCTTTTCCACAAGTAATAGGGTCAGTTGGTAGCTTATAACGTTCAAGGTTTCCAATAGGACCACCATATTGACAATCGGCTCTATACATATTTCCCCACATATCAATATTAATCATATGTAATCCTGCCCAACACTTCCAACCTGAATATTTATTTCTACTAGACATAATTAATTCGTTTGCATCAACAGACTCATCATCTAATAATAATCCACCTCTATGTAAATGATGAATATTAATAGGTCTAAAGTAAGGCCAATTTTTAATAATTTCTAATTGCTTAGGTGTATAGTATGACATTTCATTAGAAATGCTGTCTATATTACTTTTATCTAAAATAATTTTAGGCCATACTGCCAATTTTTCTGTATTGTCATATAAAAATTTTGCAGTTTCAACTAAATCATCAAATTGGTCTTGTACCATCATTAAATTAATACCAACTTGGCACTTTACAGTATTGGCTACCTCAACAATATGATTAAGATCAGCATACTTGGGATGATAGCTAATAATCATTCCATCAGTATAATCACTTATTTCCTTAAAATATTCTATAGATTGACTACCATTAGTAATAAAACTAAAAACATGGCCTTTTTCTTTTACTAATTTTGCCAAGTCTATAAAATGTTTCCAGTATGTAGGTTCTCCACCGCTTATTCTATAGCATATCTCTTTGCCCGGACGAGTGAAGCCTTCAACAAACCGTTCAACAGTTTCCCAACGAGGCTGTCCGGTACTACCACTATGAAGATGTTCCGGACAATAGTCACAACTATAGTTACACTTGTTAGATAATGTCCAGCTAACAAGGAACCAATTTTCTTTACCAGGATTTGCATAAGTTAGTTTCATTAATTCATTGTATTGTTGATAATAATATCGTGTGTTCTTTCATTTAATTTAACAGTTAGTATCAATGCATATAATCCATCACTAAAACTAAACACACTATGATCTAATTGGAAATTTAACCAATATAAGTAACCAGGGTCTGGATAAAATGCTTTACCATCTAGCATATGAACAAAATTTTCTGGTTTACATTTTCCAAACACGCATAACAATCTAAAATACTCCGGCCCAAGTCCAGGAAAATCTCTATGAGGTGGAAAGAAACCACCTTTATCAATTCTTAATAAATGTACTCTGCCTATATCAGGTCTAAATACATCTACTAAACTTTTTAAATCCGGTACACTATCATAAACAGCCGTAGGCATTGTAAAGTCTTCTTCATTTAATGTTGCATCATTATATTTTTGCATATATCCAAAACTGTTTAAATGATAATTGTCCATTACATCACCTGAATGACTTGTAACTGGTAATCCCCACCTATTGTTTACAGTATCTTTGTTAGCATTATAAGGACACCAATTGTCTTTAAACTTTTCAAGTTGATTAAGGACATGATATTCGTCTATTTTAAATTTAAGTTTTGCTGTCTGACCTAAATTACATAAACTGCTATATAGTTGTGCTCGTATTTGTCTTTTATTCATTTATAAATTCACCTATCTCTTTAAACGTTTCTTTATAATTAGTGCCTCGTCTTTTATCAGATATATCTAAGTACTCACGAAGTGATGGTAGTTTTTGGCTCCAATCATCTTCCATCATATATTTAATAAGCCCGTGCCATCTGTTTTTTCCAAATGGATTGTTATTAAATTCCAAATTAAACTTTTGCCTTTCAATAAAAGTTTCTAATTTATTTTTAACCCATTCTTTTGCTGACGGCGGTAAAACTTTTACATTTAAATGACTTGGAAGATAAACTAAATGCGTTCCTATAACGCCTCCACCAAACGGTGCTGGATTAATTTTAGTAAATCCTTGGTCCATTTTCCATTCAGCAAGTTCATTAATATAAGGAATATTTAACAACTGTACTGCACAAGCAATATTAATTACTGTATTATGTTTTGTATTAAGATCTAATTTTTTTAAACTTGTTTCTACATCTGCCCATTTGCTAGGATAACGTATATAATCGTTACGTTTTCCATAAGCATCAATACTAAAATTAAACCGTACTTCTTTAAAGTTTTCCCAAAGTTTAAATAATCTGTCAGATAACTCTAAACCATTTGAATTATATCTTAAATTACAACTTTCTGCATAACCTTCATCAACCATAAACTCTAATATATTGTAATGTTCAGGAATCATTAATGGCTCGCCACCTGCAAAATAAAGTTCTTTAATATATTGTGCTTGGTCTTTCATTGACTCGATAAAAGAACCTTTTTTATACCAAGTATAATCATAACCTGGATCCCAGGATTGGTCTTGTTTAAGTTGTGGATCAGTATACAATGGGTATTGAAATTTCCATTCTTCAATCCAACTCGAACTATCATGTGGACTACACATTATACATTTAAGCTGACATAGATTTCCTAGACGCAAATCAAAATATGGAATATTAACTGGAGCAGTACCATCATGTTTTGTATCTTTAACTAATTTTTGTAAATCTAATCTTTGTGCCCACTCTCTAGTTTCCCATTGGCGCTTACTTGTAATACCTTTCGATTCTTCATTAAAACATTTTTTACAACTTGTGGGTACTTCTCCTGCAATCATTTGTAATCTTGTTCTACGCATATGATGACTATTAAACACTTCTTCTATTGTATGATCCCGTAAGTTCATAGCAATACCATCTTGCTTAACTAATCCAGCAGTTTTATCATCATCTGGACCTGCACCACTGGCATTAGCAGTACAACATACTCTAACATCACCGTTAGGTCTTGTTGCTAAATGTATCCAAGGTAAAGGACAAAATGTTTTACTCATGTTCCACCTGTGCAAATTGTTCATTGAGTTTATCAAAACTACCACATTGTCTTGAACACTCTTTTAATCCAGTTGTTGACCAACACCCACTAATAGTACTAAAAAATTCACTATCAAATATTCCACGCAAACTTGTTTTATGTAAATTAGGAAATTTTTTAATCTTCGACATATAATCAATACGCGATACTGATATTTCAGGCACCCATTCTAAATCTAACCAACAACAAGGTGAAACATTTCCACTAGCACTTATGTATAATTGGCTATCTTTTTTTGCTTTGCAAGTAATAGTTGGAAGCAATTCGCGTTCAGCAGTTTTTACTTTTGCAATCATATCTTTGCTTTGTTGTGTAGGATACAACGTATGGGTAACATTATAATCATCATCAATAACATCTAACTTACCATCTTTAAATCTTGTAGTATGTTTAATACTAAAACCTTTAAATCCTAATTCTTTGCTGAGTTTTTCACAATCATCAACCTGATGTTCGTTATGTTTAAAAACTAACATATCCCAACGTGCATCACCGCCGGCCTTAATAAACTCCTGTGCATTATCTATAATTTTTTGCCAGTCTGTGTTAATTCTGTACAAAGAATGTGTATCTTTAAGTCCGTCAAGACCAAATATCACTTTAACTTTTAACTCTGCAAGGGCTTGCCACCATTCAACACTTCTACCACTTCCATTTGTGTGCATTTGTAATGCCATATACGGATTATGCTCACGCAAATAATCAAAAATCTCAAGAGTATCAACTGCTATAATTGGATCGCCTAAATTACCGCACATATTAAAATGATTTAATTGCCTAATAAAGTCAACATCAAACCATTTTATAAAATTTGTTAATGTAATTTCTTCTAAATCTACTCCTGGTAATAACGGGCCGCCATGTATACGACGAGGACACATCGGACAACGAGCTTGACATTTGCTTGTAACTTCGAAGTGTATTGAATGTATATCACTTAACTGGTACATTGTTAAAATCCTAACGCAAGTTTAGCCGCCTCGCTCATCATATCTCTAGTAAAAGGTGGTGTATGAGTTAACTTAACTCTAACTTCACCTATTCCATCTACTTTCATTACTGCCTGTTTAATACTTTCAGAGATGGCTCCAGCCATTGGACAAAACATAGATGTAAGCGTATGAGTAATAGTAACATCCTTACCCTTAATATCAATATCATAAATTAATCCTAAATCAAAGATATTGATAGTTGTCATCTCTGGGTCGTAAACAGTTTTTAATTGTTCTATTATTTGTTCCTTCATTTTCTACCTATAATCATATATCTGTCATATTTAGGTAACTCTAATGTACCTGAATAAAACTCTTTACCTATTTTTGACTTCCATCTAAAATCTTTAAGACTTTCTGAACAATTAATATGTTCACGATGAGATGAAAAATTATTACTTTGTACAACTATCCATGTATCTCTTGGAATTTTTTCTAACCAAGCATCATATTGTCTTTGTGTAATATGTTCACAACTTGTATTAATAACAATCTGTGGATCTTCTGTATATTCATAATTAGCCATATCTTCTGTAACTGCATCAAACTTACCGTCTATGACATATTGTTTGTTCATATTTTCTGCTATGTCCTTACACGCAGGGTCAATATCAACAGTTCTAATATGTCGTACACCAAGTTCGCTATTAAAAAGTAATGAAGCCAAGATTCCATACCAACCTCCAAAAATAACTATTTTATTTGTTGCCGCATGAGTAACGTTAGCAAGATTTTCACATAACCAAACTTTGCTATCTAGCTGTCCGTGCCAAAAACTTTCTAGCAAACGTTTATGATCGTCTGCGTCTCGGATTGTATCCATCCAATAAGCTATATCATTTACACTTATTTTCATAATTTTTTATTTAATCTCATATTCAAAATTTTGTGTTTCGTCGTTTATATTAATTTGTTTTGCACCATTTCTAATATGATAATGAGTTGCTATAGGTGTTAGTGGTGATAAAGTAACTAACCTTTCTATTTTATTTTCTTTAGCATACTCTAATACCTTATTCATAATTTCTCTACCTGCACCTCTTTTCCTTGACCATACTGTATAAGCAATAGCAAATTTCTTTTCGTTTTTAATGTCTGCTAATTCACTCATTATCTCAAGTTCTTTAACACTTTTAGGTATATCATTTGTAAATGCTATACAAATAATACCTTCAATTTCTTCCTCGTATTTTAAACCAAATATTTTACGACCTTTTGTAATACGCCATCCTAAAGTTAATTCAGGTCTAACTGGATCTTCAGACACATCTATATCGTCTAGTTCAACGAGTTCTGTACCTTTAACCCATTTAAAAAAATTATCTAGTTTATCTTTCCACAATTTCATCTACTAACTCTTTTGGTATTTTACTATCTGCACTACTTACACAAGTTGGTGTTATACAAAGGCGGGGTTCTTTAAATAAAGTAAATCCTTCTTCAACAGTACCTAATGGCTCGTCGTGACAACTATAGCCTCTTTTAATTTCGCCCCCTGGTTCACGAATAATACAACTTTGGTAGCCTGCATTACACATCCAACCTTTAAATTTATTAAACTGATAAGCATTTAATCTTTCTGCTTGGTCTAACGTGTATTCTTTTCCTTCTTTATCATATAATGCAAGTTGATTTATTTCTTGTTCCATTTCATTTTGTAATATTTCCCATTGTTCAAAACTATAACCGTCAACTATATCACTTGCTGACTCATTACTTTGTGGTTTAAGAGTAACGTGTAATCCTTGATCTTTAAAACGTTGAGCTCTTTCATAGTATTCATCAAATCTATCTGGGACCATAACTTGATTAATTGTAACTAATACTCCTTGCTCTTGCAGAAATACTAGTTTGCCTGCAAATTCTTTTTCATTAGAAAATTCTGCATGGTAACTTGCTGTTATGCTTTTACGATCTAATCCATCTGTTGCTGTTAACCATTTGTTCCACCAATTAAATCCTGGACTAGCATTAGTAGTCATATGCACACTAAGATAATCACTAACCGGCTCTTTATATGCTTTAATTAAATCTATTAATCCTTTATATGCAGTTGGCTCACCACCACTAAAACTAAAATGAAACTTCTCAAATCCATTAGCTCTAGCTTGGCTTTTAATTTGATCCATTGTTTGAATATACTGTTCAAACGGTCTGTGGTCTACAACTTTACTTTTAGCATACGGCCAACAATAACTACAATCGTAATTACAAAATCTTCCTAAGATCCAACTAACTGAAAAAACATTATTTTCCAGCATGGTTCGTTGTCCTAATTTAACAATATTTAATGCGTTTAAATCTTTAATTTTCTGCATCATACATTTCTTTAAGCCATTTAAAATCATTAATTTTAAACAATGCTTCTTTGTTACCTATATTTTCCTCTCCATACTTCTTACCTGCTTTTGCACCCATTATAGCATAATCACCATTTGGTTTACCCATGCCTTCATTACACCATACCATTAAACGCATTTCAGTTTCTTCGTCTACTTGTCCTCTAATAAGTCTACTTGACAATTTAACACATTCACGAAATGCACTTTTCCATGTATTAAATGGATCTGTATTAAATGCTGTAATATTACTAATTTCTTCATGAGCAAAAAATTTATTACTAATACTAGTTGTCATATCCGGATGACTAACATCCATATCTATTGTAAGTTGCCTAGGTAATAATTTTATACCCCCGTGGCCATATTCTAAAAAGTTTACAGGATTCTGACAACGCCATACATGAACTGCTTCCATATCCCATTCACTTGCAATATAATCAAACTTCCAATCAGATTTTAACTGGGCATCTCCGTCTACTACCCAAAACATTTTTGTAAAACATTTCTTAGCCGCGGCTATATGAGCTTGATGTATTCCTTTTACACCATGAACACGTTTAGCCATGGGAAACCTTGCTTTTAAATCTTCATAAACGTTATCTGCATTAGGTTCTTCATAACTTATAAACACTATATCATACATACGGTTCTAGCTCTTCTGCTAATTTTTTATGAAGCTCTCTACCAGGATGACCATTATCTGGAAAATCATCTGACTGTCGCATATAATCAACTACTTCTTCATACTTACGAATTTCAGTTTTAAATTCTTCAGAATCAGCTAACTCATGTCTTGATTGTTTAATGTTATTAATTGAATTCCAAGATGTAAGTAAAGGTATTTGTCTTCCTAATATTTTTTGTAACCAACCTTTGTGAATATGTTTAATAAATGTATAATCATTTTCTAACCCATATGTTTCACCCCAGCCTTCTATTAAAATAAATGGAATTTTTAATACATCATAAATTTCTTGTGCTCCATCAAATGCAGTTTTCATAAGCACACGATTTAATTCGGCTATTGTTGGTACCTTATCAACAATGTTAGGTTGATACAATTTATAATAATGCTTATCTAAATCCCATAACCCTGCTTGTCCAGAATTTTGACAAATATATTTTGATTCTAAAGTATAATTTCTACAAGGTTCTGTTAACATCCATATAATAAGATCTGGAGTATAAAAGGTAGGTGACGTAAAAGGTGGTGCTAATCCAAGTGCTTCTTCGGCTTTAAAAATTGCTTCAAAATTACCAGCGCCGCCGAACGAATGATTACAAGTAGCATAACCTTTTAAGTCTAGAAAATATCCGAACCCTGGGTAAACTAATTGAAAAGGTTTAGGATGTTTTCCTTCTAAATATTTGTCTTGATTATACGGACGAAAAATAGTATTGTTATTATTATTAGCAACACCGGGCCCAGGAGTAACTTGTCCCCATTCTCCTAGTCCATTACTATCTCCAATTATTAATATTTTTTTCATCTTGTATTGCCATAATGGATTACCTTATGTTTGTTAGATTTATATTTTCTCCACGGATCAACAACGATACTATCATCATTTAACAAACAATATAATTCAGGGTGTGCTAATAAAACAACTGCACTAAATGGTCCTTCCTGTGGACATACTAATGGATCAACTCTCATGCAATGATAATCAACTTCTGAACAATAATGCCCAACTAACAAACTATAACTTCCATCTATATATGGTACTCCTGGTTTATAACTAATACCATTTAATAATACTGGCAAGTTATTTTCTACAGCTAATTTAACTAATTTCTTAGACATATTTTTAGCTTGTACTTCTCTAGCTCTCATTATAGCATCAAACAAGTCATATTGCAAGTCCAATTTTTGGGACATATACCGTAATGCAATATTATCTCTTGGATGACAAGCACCACCATCACCTAATCCTGCTGTCATATATTTTGAACTAATAATTCGTTTTTTACTTTTTGAAAGAGCTGTAGTAACTACATCAACATTAATATTACCCTGCTTTTCAGCAACATCTTGGATCATATTTACAAATCCAATTTTCATACTAATAAACGTATTGTAAAAAACTTTAATACATTCGCATTCGTCCCACGTACATACTTCATACCGTGGCTTATTTTCCATAATAGATTTATAAAATTCTATTAACTGTTCTGCATCACCATTTGTTTTTCCAGTTTCGGTTCCAATTATTACCATTTCAGGATTTACCATATCCCAAGCTACTGTTCCCATAGCTATAAAATATGGATTATAAACAAAACGAGTATTTGTAATTAATGATGCAAATTCATTACGAGTAGTACCAGGTAAAACAGTACTAATAAGAACTAATAACTGTTCTTGAGTCATATGCTCATTAGCTTCTCTTAAGACATCACGTACAATATCATAACTAAAATCTTTGGGTTCTAAATGTGAAGTGGGTACTTTACCATCATAATCCGGGTGATGTGGTGTAGGTACAGCAACAAAAACAATTTCTCTATCTAAAACAGCGTCCTTAATACTATGTTTAACGTCTAAATTACTTCTTACATTAACAACATCATATCCTGTTACATCGTGGCCTTTTTCAGCAACTACTTCAGCACACGGTAACCCTAACTTTCCTAAACCAATAAATCCTATTTTCATCAAGTTATCCTTAGAACATTATATACGCATATAAATATTAGTAATATTTATGGCGTTTTAGCACTATGATAATTCTATCTGACTACATTAAACCTAACCTATATATGCGTGAAGTTCCTATATCTCTGGCGGCTGTAAAGCTGGTACAAGCATTTAGGGAAAATGGTATCTTTAATTCTAATATTAAATGTATTCATGGGTTAATAAAATATCCTAGATGGACAAAAAATGCTGATCTTCTTGGTCACTTAAAGAAACAAGGTATTAAAGAACTTAGAAATGATCCGAAAACATTCTTCTTTCTAGATGCAAGTACTGAAGGATTTAGTCCAATTTATGATCATCCATTCTTTGACGTATTATACAATAATTGTAAAAAATTTAATATTAATCCTAAAAAAATGATTTTTATTTCTTCAAATATGAGAGATAAGAAAAATTTAAAAACATATAACCGTGATCATCATATAACAGAATCTATTAACGTTGCTTGTTTTAATAATTTTGAACAAATGCTGTTTGGACTTAAAGGTGTTGATAAACAATACTCATTAGATAAAGATGCTAATACAATGGCTGAAGACCGCTATACAGAAGCACGTAAACAAAGTAAAAGATTTTATTATGGTGAAAAATATTATCTTAGTCTTAGCAGAGTAAATCGACCACATAGAACAGTAAGTGCTTACGAACTTTTTATGAGTGATATTTTTGAAAAAGGTATTGTAAGTCATAATGCATTTGAAGGTGGATATGCAGAAGCACATAACTTAAAAAAAATATTACCAACTGGCTTTCATATAACTAATTCACAAATAGAAGACTTTTATAAAATATTACCTTTAATAGCAGATACTGAAGACTTTACTACTAATCATGCTATGAGTTTACATTCGCATTTACATTGGACTACACTCTTTCAAGTAGTAAACGAAACGTATGCTGAAGACTGGCGGAGAACTAGTATGTTCTGGAGCGAAAAAACATTTAGAGCTATATTTCATATGCAACCTTTTATTATTTGGGGACAACCAAATATTAACAAAAATTTACAAAAATTTGGGTATAAATTATATGAAGATACATTTGATTATAGCTTTGATAACGAACAAGATACATATCTACGTTGGTGCAAACTATTTAAAGTAATTAAAGAAACTGTAAAAGAACTAGATAGTATGGATAAAAAATTACATCAAGAATGGAAATTTAAACAACGTGATATACTTAAATACAATTTTACAGTTATGTACAACAATATACACACTAAAAAAGCTATGTCAAAACTAGCAAAAACAATACAAAAGTTAGCCAATGGGATTTGAGATAAACAGAGCATATACTAGTACTAAACCCGAAAAGAAAACATCACAAAAGGAGCGTGATCGAATGATGAAAGAATTCCTTGCCAAGGGTGGCAAAATTGAAAAAATACCTTATAGAGTAACTAAAGAAATGTTAAAACGAGGACAACTCTAAATGGCTTCACAACTATATCACACCTATCCTAAAAGACTTTTTTGCTTTGGGTGTAGCTTTACACAATACTTGTGGTCTACGTGGGCTAACATTTTAGGTACTGAATTTCATGACGCTGAATTTTATAACTTTGGCAAATCTGGTGCTGGTAATCATTATATCTTTAATGCAATAATGCAGGCCGATTCTGTTTATACTTTTAATCATGAAGATTTAGTAATAGTACAATGGACGAATGTAAGTAGAGAAGATAGATATTTAGAACCAGGGCGTGACGGACATGATAGTAAGCATGGTTTAGAATATGGTGCATGGATAACTCCGGGGAACATTTATACACAAGATGTATATAATGAAGAATGGAGAGACAAATATTTTAGTGAATATGGAGCAATCATTAGAGATTTAGCTTTCATCAAAGGGGCTTACGAATTGCTTAAACATAGAACACAATGGCATTTCATACAAATGAATAACTTAACAGAATATGCAAATCAATGGGATCCTGGTAAAAAGATTGAAGAAAGACCAAGAGTATTTGGTAATACAAGACTTGAAGACTTTAAAAAAATATATAGTGGAGTAATAAATTCTTTAAAGCCTAGTTTTTACGATGTACTGTTTAATAATAACTGGATGCAAAAATTTAAATCTGACAAAAAATTAATTAATAAAAACTTCCAAGACGGACACCCGCACCCATTAGAACATTATGATTATCTAAAAAGAATATTTAAACATGAATGGCGTGATGAAACTGACAAAGCTGTTGAACGGGTTCAACAAAAGTGGGTTAAACATATGGACTATATCTCAAGAACAAATAAAAAGTTTAGTATATATGAACAACCAGTAAAATGGTTAAATATGGCCAGGCATGATTTATTAACACGAAAAAATGCTAACAACGACCACCGAATGCATCTTTAAGTTCAGGAAATGTTTTACTAAAAGATCTATTTCTTATTTTATCATAATGTAATGTATTAGCTATAAACCTACCTTGAGCTATTTCATCAAATTTTGAATCATTAATATAATCTAATACACCTTGTAATTGCATAGACATTCCTTTATTATGAACTGTCTGTGCATGAGCTACAATTTTTTGATATGCAAGTTGTTTTAAATTAGACGGTAAAACATTTATATGGTAATGATCTGGATGCACAAGATTATATAAGACACCATGATTTGTTTTAAAGCCGTTACTTTCCATATAAGTTAAGAAATCTGTAATTGTTAAAATATTAAAAACACTTATAACACTATTAAACGTAATATTTACGTGAGGCGAATCATTTTTTACACGATTTAAATTATCTATTATTACAGACCATTCTGTTCCTTCGCGAATGTATTCAGCTCTATCACCCCAACTATCTAAACTTGCCGCTACCTTAACATCAGTAAATTTATTCCATAATTCTGTAATACACTTTTTCTTATAAAACAAATTACTAAGGTTTGAATTGTAGTGTAATGCAACATCTGTATTATTAGTTTCAATTAAGTGTTCTAAAATATCATAATGCTTATCAGTAACTAATGGTTCGCCACCAGCAAAATAAAAAACTTTTACATCTTTAAAATGTGGTTTGAATTGTTTATACAATGAATCGTTATCTTTTCCGCCAGCAAAAATAAAGATATCTTTTTTGTCACCATTTTCATTATCTTCTTGAGCCCAAGTAGAACTAAATGATGCACTACACGTTCGACATTTAAAATTACAAATATTACTCCAGCGTACATCCATATAACGTAGTTTCATTTCATCTAAACTACCATCACTATTAGTTTTTTCTATTAACGGTAAGTCTTCTTTAAACATTTTATTTTTATTATAACGACTACTTTCACCTCCTGCTTCTTCATGTTTCCAACACTGGTTACATACAGTTGGCTTTTCATTATTAAGCATTTGCAAACGTAATGTTTTATATTTCTGACTATTCCAGATTTCTTTTATGTTATTTTTATGCGTATTACCTAAAGGCTGTTTATAATCACCTATACAACAAGGTAACACATTTCCATCTGCACCTACGTACATATGAACCCACGGAAGCATACAAAGAGTTTTACCCTCCATAGTTGCCATAAAACAATCATCATAAAATACTTCTAGTTCAGGAAATGTTTTAACTAAATCAGTACCTTTTCTTTTATCAAATTCTGTAAACCAATTATAAAAGTCTTTATGGGCTTGTTTAAGTTTGTCTGGTTCATAATGTGTAGTTTCCATATAGTTTACTACACGACGAAATTTTTCAACTTCTAGTTTATCAAATTTTGTCCTATCACCATCCTTTTGGTGCTTTTCCATAAACTTTAAATGCTTATGCATAAATGGCATAAATTCTTTTTTGGGTAAAATATTCATGTCATATATACTAGGTTCTTTTAAATGAGGAGTGTCGAATCTTATACGTTGCCATTGTGTTTCGTTCGCAGTGGAGTTATATTTTACACGCCACTCAAGAATTTTTTCTAATAATAAATTAAAACTAGCTACAGAAAAAATATTAAAAGTAATCATAAAAGTTACAGGCCAACCTGTATTACTTAAATAATAATCTAAATTTTCTTCCCATAATTTAAGATCTAACCCTGTACGAATATATTCAGCCCTAGGTCCCCATGTATCAATACTAGTATAAAGTTTAAAACTTCTAATTTTATTACCAGCTTTTAATTTCTTAACTGTTTCTGTTAACTTATGCACTAACGCAGTCTTAACACCCATATTACTATTAACTTCTATTTGTATATGAGGTTTAGGATCTTTATCTAACTTGTCAAACAAGTCCCACAAACTCTTGTGCATTAAGGGTTCTCCGCCAGTAATGCGTAATATGTTTAACGTCTTACTAACTTCAGGCCACCATTTCCACCATGCTTCTACATAGGGGTTTTCTTCTTCCCTATCATACACCTTAAACCAGTCAATATCCTGTCTATGTGTGCTTGACATACTATAAGGACCATGATCTTCTATCTCTTTCCAGTATCTACTACTGGCTTTGGGGTGACAATACCCACATTTGAAGTTACATTCATTTGAAAAACTAATTTCTATGTATTCAGGATTGATATTAAAGTCATCATCTTCCCTTTCAATCTCTTGAACACGTTCACGTGTGTATATACTTGCTGTTTTAATATGTCTATCACTAATATATCTATCACCCATTGCCTCAATCTTCCAACAATAGTTACACCCTTCTGGTTTTTCTCCGCATAACATTTGTTTACGTTGTGCTTTTTTCTCTTTTGTATTATGTAACGCACTAGGATTGTCTTTTAACTCTTCTAATGGTATAGGGTGCGGTGCAGGATGATAACAACTATGTGTTTCACCTGTTGCAAGATAGATAGTAGTATGATGCCATTTAGCTAAACAAAATGTTGGACTAAACATCTCGTTTGTGATAGGTAGTACTTTTTTAATTCTGTCTATTTCATTCATTAAGCTACCCAGTTCAAATTTTTTGCATATTCTTCTGGTTGGATTTTTTCTGAAGGTCTAACTTGTGGATACTTTAATTGAAACAACATAGCTTTACGTTCATCTTTAAATGTTGCATATATGTGGCAATGAAGCATATCAAAGTCTTGGGGTACACTTCTTTCTTCCATTAGCTTTCCACCATAAAGAAATGCATCACTTAATACGTCACCTAATTGCTCTTGCATAATTGTATCGTGCCATATATCAGAACTTTCATCATCTTTCATACGAAATGTTCCTATATAGTATCTCATTTTCTACCTATTACCCTATCGGTATTAACGTAAACAGTTTTAAAGAACTTACTTTGATCCTTTGACAACGGTTGATGATCCATTGGTAAGCCTAATTTATTTAAACGCCAACCAAGTTCACCTACTCTATGATATATTTCTTCGTCTGCTACTTTACTATATGTTTCATTCCACATTTTATTAAGGATAGTAAAGTCTCGTGTTTGTGAAACGTCCCAATCAGTAAGTGCAAGATGACAACCTTCTCTAGCACCATAAATTGCCCATATACCATACTCTACATCAATACCAACATTCATCCATATTAACAATCTATGATAATTTTGCCACCAAACATCTTTTGCTAAATTAGTAACCTTTGTCCCTCTGTTAAGACTCATCTTAACACCTTCTCTAAAACCAGCTCTAAAGGCTTGGGCTTTAGTTGAGTTAATAATACTTTCACTATAGTTGTCATTTAATTGATAATAATTGTCAAAATAGCAAAACTCTATCATAGTATCATCGTTACCATCTGTGTTTTCGTGTGTACGCATATTCTTAACAAAGTCTTTAGTCCACATTTTTAAACTACCATTACCATACATTAGTCCATTGATGTTAACTTTACCACACCAACTAAATTGATAATCATCATCTACGCCTAATTCTTCTAACTCAAGTACAACATTTAAAAATTTAGGATCAATAATAGTATCACCATCTACAGTAACAAAGTGTTTAGTTTCAGATAATTCTGCACACGCCTTATGAGCGGCATCTGATCCTTCTACACCATGAACACGTTTTGCCCACGGCACTTTTTGTACTAAATCAACATAATTTTTTTCACAATTAGGTTCATCATAACTTAAAAAGATTATATCTTGTTCTGCAATTTTAATATTACTCATATTATTCCATATCTACAGTAGGTTCACCCCAGGCAGAACTCTTCTCATAAGTTAAATCCTCTTGATGATTTTTCCTTATTCTTTCTTGTATTACTTCATGGCATGGTTCACAATAATATAAACCTTCATGGCAAACTAGTTTAGGCGAATCCTCTGTATTCAACCATCCTAGCTTACAAATATAACAATGAGGTTTATCCATCATAACTTGCCTTTATAATTGCATCTGATTCAGCCATTACATCTCTATACATATCAAATGTTAACATATTCGGGCCATCTGATGGAGCATTGTCAGGATCATTATGAACTTCCATAAACAATCCATCAATACCTACTGCAACTGCGGCTCTACATAATGGTGCTACATGATTTCTGTTACCACCTGATGATGTTCCTTGACCGCCAGGTGCTTGTACAGAATGTGTACCATCAAATATAACTGTATATCCCGCTTCTTTCATGATATGTAAACTCCTCATATCAACAACTAAATTATTATAGCCAAATGAACTACCGCGTTCGGTAATCCAGACTTCTTTAGCACCGTCAGTTTTACTAATAATACCATCAACTTCATATGGGGACAAAAATTGTCCTTTTTTAATGTTAACAATACAACCAGAATCACACGCTTCTCTAATTAAATCAGTTTGCCGACAAAGAAATGCTGGAATTTGAATTACATCTACTAATCCAGCAACTTTTCTTACTTGATCTCGCTCGTGAACATCAGTTAGTATTTTGATTTTAGGATATTGTGATTTTATTTCCGCAAAATCAATAAGCGTTTGTTCTAATCCTACTCCACGCTTACTACTAATACTAGTCCTGTTAGCTTTATCAAAACTAGTTTTAAAATAATAATCAAAGCCTCTATTATAAGCATAAGTTTTACAATATTCTATAATTTTTAAACTATGCTCTAAATTTTCGTGCTGACATGGTCCAGCAATTATCTTAAATTTCATGATTATACTTCCTCCACCATAATGGCAGATACACAAAGATTCCTACTATGCTCCAAAACACTAATAAGACCGTTGCATATAATTTCCAATTTTCAAGATCTATTAATATTCCAATTGAAACACAACCTATCCAAACATAATCTAGTGTTGAATGAAAACGTTTCCATTTAGTTCCGTATTTTTTTATTAATTGATCTCTTTTATTTGCAAACCATGGGTGTACATGACGCATTATTACAAAGCCTTCATTTAATACCATAGTTATAAATCCAATCCAAAAAATCATTTTAATTAATTACCTCATAATAATATTTGTCAAATTTTTTCATTGTGTAAATTGAAATCGGCTCACCCAGAAATTCAAAGTCAGCTGTAAATGGGATAATAGCATATTTGTTATTTTCCAATTTAGCAAAATCTAATTGTAAAGTTTTATAAAGAATATTAGGATCGTTAACTTTAGTAATACTAAAACTTATTGCATTATTCAAACTAACTTTTTGTGCAAAAATATTAGCCTTAAGATCTCCACCTACTTGAATCTTCCAACAAGTATCTTTAATATTTTGTGTTATTGTTATATCTGCATTAGCTTTTTTTCTTTTAGGCACTTCGTAAATTAAATCATTAACATTATAACTATCTATATTATTGTTTAATCGCAATCTTAATTCATATTTTTTTGTACGCTTAGAAAGATGCACATAATAATACGACATTGGTTCTTGACCTGTTAAAATACCCTTAACGTCTTCTGGATCTACTTCAATATAACTACCTTCTGTTGGTTTATAGTTAGGTAATGATAATACTTCACCTGTGTCTGGATTAAAAACAGCATATCGTTCCATTATATCTTACCTTCTTCCCTTAATAATTTTAAATCTTTTCTAATTCCGCGATTATATCTCATAATTTCTGCTAATACAGACAACGTGTCTGGATCTGTATTAAGTAATGCTTCACAATCTTTAGGCAAACAACGTCCTCCAAAGCCTTGTAACCCATCATTTCCTGGTACGCCGGTATGACTATGTCCTATACGCTTATCAACAGCTACTAAACTATTAACTGTATTATAATCTAACTTATGTTCTTCACAGTAGTCATATACTTGATTAAAGAAAGTTACTTTAGTGGCTAGAAAAGCATTTCTAAATAACTTTGCAATTATTAACTCCCTTGGATCTTCAATAGTTACAGTAAAATGAGGAGTAAATACTGCTCTCCAAAACTTGGTAGCACCGCCACCTATATACATCATACCTTGATTCTTAAAATCTTCAAGTGGATTAGCGGCAGTAAGAAATTCAGGACTAAATGTTATAGGCTTATTAGCAAACATAGTTCTTATTGTTGACCAACCTTGTAAACTTATTGTACTTTTTATTAAAATAGGTACTCTACGAGGAACAGTTTTTATAACATCAATAACATTTTGCATTTGACACACGCCTTGAATTGTTGGTGTGTTTACACATATGATTACACCATCTGGTTTATTCCACCATTGTGAAATCGTGTTTTTATTATACTGCGGATCCACAATTTTTGCATCAATTAAGACGCTATGAACTGCTCTACCTACATATCCGTATCCTGCTATTACTATTTTAGCTCGCATTATACTCCTAACCAAGTTCTATATTTTTTAATCTTATCATGTGTAACAAAGTCCTTTTCGGTATAATGAAAAATTCCTTGTTGCATATGATTTCCGATTTTTAACTTTAAATCTGGTGTTAAGTAACTACCTACACGATCCTGCCATTTGCTACTACTATTTTCCCAGCCTTGTATATATGGTTTCATATGTGTAAAACTTGGAAATAACGTTTTATTATTTGTAATTTGTTTATCACAGTCAAGTATTTTAGCAACTATAGCCGCACTTAAATCTACACTTAGACTTTTCTGGTAAAGTTCTTTAGCATATTTGCCGTAAAAGAACTCCCAATTGTTCATTACTAATTCTAACCATGAATAAAAGTCTTTTGCAAAGTCGCATTTTTTAAAATAATGAAATCCTGCATATAAATTAGGTAACTCGTTTACAGTAAATGTTTTACGGTAATAATCGCTTGTAATTAATTCACCTCTATACGTATAAACATTACTAACAAAGAATAAATCATAATTTTTTAAAAACGCCCACCAATTTTCCAAGTCCTGTAATACTAACATATCAGTATCAAGTATAATTGTTTCATCATACGGTGATGCATGATATAATTTCCAACGGTTATTTACTTTCCATTCTTTATCTTCTGCACTATCAGTCCATGGTATTTCTTTAATAACATCAAATAGCTTTTTATACTTTACTGGAACATCATCGTTAGTAATTAAACAAATATTACAGTCTTGTTGAGTTGCTTTTAAGCTCATGGCTAGTAAACACGCTTGTAAAACATAGTCATCTTTACTATTTTGTGCTAAAAATACAAATCCTTTACTCATTATCTATTACCCTATTAAGACTAAACTTGTTTATTACATGAACACTACTTCCCTTTACTTTTAAAGGTGTATATTCACCTAAGAATTTTTCTTTTTGTATTAAAAACAAGAACTGATCGTCTTTTATTTCCCAACAAATATCCTTATCACTTGTAAAGTATAATTTACCAGGTAATGTATGTGAGAAATCACCTCGTTGATAACCATTCATTATATGTACTGCAATACTAAACACCCAATCATTGCGAAACGTATGTTTATTAATTTGAAAAATACTATTATAGTGTTGCCAGTTTTCTTGTATATGCTTTGTAAGTTCGAAAAATATTTTATTAGTTTCTGTTTTCCTAAAAAAGACACAAGTAGCCCAATAAAAATCAACACTAGTATCACTAATATGAACAAATTGTGGATCATTTCTATAACCACTTAAATCATGTGCATCTTTATAAATTAAAAAATCATGGTCTTGTGTAAAACAATACTTGAATAAACTATTACTTACAATGTAATCACTATCTAGCATTAATGTTTCATCATATGGTGTTAGATCATATGCACTAGTCCTTAAGTCATTTTTAAATTCTAATTGTTTATATACGTTAGTACCATCATAATAACGTTTACTACTTGGAGCTCTAGTAAACGGTACCTCAATAATCTGATCAAATACAGTTTTATGATCTGTATAGCTTTCATGTAGATACTTTATGCTATCCGTAACTATAGATGTAGGAAGATTTAAATATTCCTTAATGCGTTTTGCTAAAAAGTGAGCTTGTTTTATGTAATCAATTTGAGCATTGTTTCTAGCAAAAATTAAAACACCTTGCTTATGTTTGCTCATGCTGGACTAACCCGTCGACGGTTCTTTTAGTTCTAATTTTTTCGTATTCAGTTTGATATTCGTTAGTAGCCGTAAAATATATGTCTAATATATCATCAAAAAACTTAATTAAATCTCCAATTTTAATTGGAGTATCATTATCATCAAGTAATACTATGTCAGAATCATTACCTTTACTAATAAGCATATTAACAAACGTAATTAATTCTTTAGTTACTGAAAACTGGCCGCCGTTAAAATAATGAACTGCACTTTCGTAATACTTTTCTTTTAAAACACGCTTTTGGTTATTAAGCGTGACCATATAATTAGAAAAATCTAATGCTTTGGCTAACCGTTCATCCATAACTGTCTCCTATACTATTCGTATATTTACAGTAAAAATGCTTTGGAGAGTTTAAATTAGGTTAAGTTACTACCCGCATCATTGGCATAAGTGGGTGTTGCTACTTCAACATTTACGCCAGTTGCACGGAATTGACTAACAATGCTTGTAAGAGTACCTTTAACTGTTTCATCAGTTGGTGTACCTGGATCTGTAGGATCATCATCGTTAAAATTAATTCTAAAAGTTAATACAGTAGGATTAGGTGCTACATTTCCTTTTACTTCAACAATATAATGGTTTTCTGTATATTGTCCTGTTCCTTGTTTATCAAAAATTTGTTGAAAAGACGTAGTAAGATCAAAATAACCTATACTTGAACCTGTTCCTGAACCAGAAGATAAAGTTTCGGTATAGGACATATTAATAGTTCCCATATTTGCTAAAATAGTCATCCAATCAACTGTTTTAGATTCTGCTCCAATATAAGCAATATTGGCATTCAAACGAATTTCTCCGCCTGCATTAAAAAAGTGTCTTGCATGGTTACCGTCAGTAAACGTTACATTAACAATATGGTCAAGCTGACCATTCCAAGCAACAGTATATTGTCCTTGAACACCTGTTTCAACAGTTGCTTGATTTACATCACAATCAAATCTGTCATTTTCAAATGTAGTAGTTAAGTTCTCAAATTGAGCAACACCTTTTTTATTAATAGAATCATCATCTAAAATTACATCAGTTGTATTAATAATTGCAATTTCACTTGGGGAAGTATTTGTTTGGTGTATTCTACCTGCCGCTAGATCATTAAAAAGCAACGACATATGAGTTGCTGTTACTTTTTCAGAAACCGCTACTTGCGAACTATTTAAAGATTGACCGTATCCTTCATCACCGGATCCAGTCCCCATAATAGTTGCAACTCTACCTTGAAGATTATTATATCTTGCCGCTGTGATTATATCGCCAACTGCCATAATTTACACCTTTAATATACATTCTACTAGTTTTTCAGCGGCGGAAGTATTTGTTTCTAAAGCAACACCAACAATCATTGCTCCATTTTCAATTGACGTAGTTGCTGTTCCTACTTTACCGGCATAGACAGCGTTACCTTTAGCTACTGGTCCTATAACCCTTACAGGAACTCGTCCTTTAAGTGCAATATTTTGTCCTGCCGCATCTGAATTCATTAAGTATGCAGGATTTTCACTAACAACACCAACTGGTGCTGGAGCAACAAAGCCTAACATAGCGTCTTCATTTGTTACATCACATTCTGTAAGTTCTTTTGAAACACCTGTACCAACTGCAACTACTGTACCAAATTCATATTCCTTGTCAGTTGTATATTTCTCTGCCAAGTCAGCGTATTGTGCCGCTGTAGCTGTACCATGAAACTCATTTGCAAATAAATTAGCACTTCCATCTCTAACTGCTACGGTATTATTAGTTGCGGCTACATCTGCTGATCTAAAATTAGCACCAACTTTTAAGGTGTTAGCTTGTGAAGCCAATCCTGTAAATGCTGTTGCGTGAATATCTTTAAACTTAAATGAAGTTGTACCTAACTCAAACGTGTCAGTTGTTGGTGGATACATTCCATCTGCTGTTATTATAAGAGGTTCTTTAACAACTCCTACTGAGTCATCAACTTTAAATTTAATTTTTGTACCAACCTGATTCTGTATAACGCCTTCATTGTCATTCTCAATGTAAATCTTCATATCATTGGAATCACCAATGGCAATACCAGCATCTGCAAAGGTTGTTAATGATGTAAATGCACCTGATCCTGCAAGAGCAAAATCTGTATCAGATTTGCCATTTAATAGTAATGAATTACTTGCAGTTCCCCAGTAATAATCTGTTGTACTTGTTACACCACCTGTTGCGTTTATTGTATTACGTAGGGTAGTACCCTTCTTAATATTATCAAATCCTGTAATAGCGTTATCTGGGTCTGTTGAATCTATAGTAAATGCTATTGAACTAATAATAAAGATTACTTCATCATTAACAGTAGCCGCAATAACAACTCTGTTTACACTAGTTGTATCACGAACAGTTTTTGTTACCATCTGTGAAACGCTAGTACCTACACCCTGTGGACCAACTAAAATATATCCTGATCCGTTAAAAGCATATAATTGTTCATTTGCAGAATCCCACCATAAATCACCAGTGGCTAATCCTGCTGGAGCAGTAGTGGCTACTTCTGCACCGCCTGTAGTTCTAAATTTAGAACCATCATAAAATTTTAATTTACTTGATGTGGCGTCAAACCAAATTTGCCCTGAAATGGCTTTTGGTGGTTGTGCCGCACCACTAAAATTCTCTAGTAAGTGTAAGAAATTCTCATTTTGAATTTCGCCGTATCCTGCATAGTTTTTACCTACTAACTTTACGTCAGTAGTCTGGTCAACTGTACCGTCTTCTACGACTACTAATGTTACACCACTGTATCTGTCTATTGTATATGCCATAGTTTAACCCCTAGTAAATATATTTATCCTTTGTTTCCATAAACTGCTAACTCCTATAAATCTACATCCCACACCCAAGTTGGTGGTGGGCCTGATTGAACAATAAATCTCTTTAATCCTCTAACAACATTAGGTGTCATTGTACCTGAAGCGTCAGTAAATGCGATATCCTGTACTACTGGTTCGTTCTGTACACCATTAGAATCAACTGAAATATACGATATATTTTTAACAGCATCAATATCAATCCCTGAAACCGTACCTCCTGATGTTGTAAATGTTGGAACATACGCATAAGTGCCAGTTTTCTTGTTTACTGCTGGATAAATTTGCTGAATTATAGCGGCAATTTGTGGATTAGTAAGATTTGTATTATCTATAGGCATTATAACTGGTTCTGAATTGATCTGATCATCTACATAATACTTGGTTGCTACATCTTGATTAGCTGTTGGATTAGACACTCCTGTAATTTTTGTTGAGTCAATAACAATATCGCCTGAACTTTTAAGTGTAAGAGGAGTTGATGTAGTAATTGTCGCACCCTCAAAGATCATATTTTGAACAGTCAAAATCTCTAATGTACCGATTTTTGTTAAACTAGATGCCTCCTGGATATTTGTCATTTTTCCTAAAGTACCGTTATGCTCAAGTATTTTTTTATTATCAATCAGATAACTTTTATTTGGAGCTAAATCAATATTCTCTGAACTAGTCCAGGCTTGTTCGCCTGGCGTCCCATTTTTCCATACCCATTCTTTATCTACATTTAAACCGCCTTCGTTGGCTTTAAGTATAATACCTCCACCATCTACTCCAGCATTATCGAGTACAGTACTATCACTTGTTACTGCTAACTCAATGTTTTTATCTTCTACTCTTAAATTTGCTGTTTCTACACTAATGTTAGCACCAGCAACTAAAAGATCACCATCAATTTTTGCATCTCCACCTACATGAAGTGCATATTGTGGATCTGATTTAAATACCCCAAAGTGTTCTTCTGATGTATCAACTACTAGAGCATCAATAAATCCTGTTGGTTTTCTAACTCTAACTTTCCAATCATGATTTGATAATTGGTTTTCAGAAACAAAAGATGTACCTACTACTTTTAAAATATTATTTTGTGCTAATCCAATTGTAAGTCCACCTGAATTTTGTACAGTTAATGTACCAGTTGTAGTTGCTGAAGAATCTGCAGGTAAAAATTTCTCTGCTGACTTGGCAACTCCAGCCGTTGTTCTTAACGCATTGGCTTGATCAGCAATTCCACGGTACCTAAAGTCATCAATACTAACTGGCGTAAACCCTTTTTTAATAGCTCCCGTTATACCCGAAATTGTAAATCCTATTGCTGGTGTAAATTCTGAATTACTCCATACACCTACTATAGTACCAGCAACAAAATATTTCATTACTACTTGACTATTATTAAATGTATCTATAAGTGTAGCAACTTCAAACCCGCTCTTACCTTGAGCTTTAGTATAAACTGGGCCTGCTAATTCTAAATCAGTACCATCATAAAAATGTAATTGATTATTTAAACTATCAATCCAAAGATCACCAGCAACCAATGAAGTTGGTTGTTGAGAATCTACTGCTGGTGCGCCACTTGTTCTAAAGCCAACACCATCATATACTTTTACTCGTTGAGTTGTTGTATCATACCATAACTGACCAATTAAAGGATTACTAGGAGCCGAAGCTTTAGAAAAGTTCTCTAGCATCTTGATTAAATTTTCATTTAATGCTTCGCCAAAGCCTGTATAATTTTTTCCAATTAAAGAAATATCAGATGTAGTTGTATCTAATTGACCGTCAACTAAATCAACTAATAAACTTCCGTCGGTTTTATTTAATTTATAACTCATTAGCTTTCTGTTGCCTCACCTGAATATATAATATAATTAACAGTCATATATGGATTCATAATATCAACTGCCTGTCCTAATGTTTGTCCTGTTAATACTCCACCACTTGTTGGATAGGCTTGTCCTGCACCTAATGGAGGATCATCATCTGTTTTTCCAGTTGGTGCATCATATCGAATTGCTTCTGCATCATTAGGTGGTCCTTGAATATCTCTAGTAATATAATACTGGTCGCCGCTATCACCTCTTAAATCATGTTCGTGTTCAGGCAAGTTTGTTTCTGCAATTTGTTGATTTTGTTGTCCATCATGTGTTCCAATATTGTCAGCCGCTGAACTTGTAACTGTATTAGCACTTTCGCCACCCATGTTATCTGCGCCTAATGGAAATCTACCTCTTAAGTCTGGTAAAGCAAATGATCCTGCTGTAACAAGTGTAATATCTTTAAAATTATATTGAATTGCAGTAAATAAATTCTGATATAATGCAATAGCAACTTCTCGTCCATCACAAAGCAACCAACCTGTTGGTGCGGCTAATCCGCCATACATTGTAATTGTTCCAATTGGTGTTGTTGGAATTGCTTTAAACAAGTTAGTTCTATTAACTTTATATACACCAGTTGTTCCACTTACTCTATTAATTAATATTTCATCATCAACTTGACTAGAAGTAACATCTGTTTTATTAGCAATAAAGCTATTTGCAATAGATGTAGTAAATGTCTTAGTACTTTGATCTTGTCCATCAAAACTAAATGACGGTGCTGAAACATCTCCAGTCATTTGGAACGTTGTCGGACTTGCAAGTTTATCTGCTGATCCTGAACGTCCACTAACTGTACCTGTAATATTTCCTGTTAAATTACCTATAAAATTTTGTGAATATACGTTTAACCATTGTTCGTTAGCAGTTCCTAAATTACGTGCATTTGTTACGTTTGGAACAATATTTTGTGTTGTAAGTAATCCTGCAATATTACTATCACCACCAACAAATAATTTTTTAGCAATTCCTACGCCACCTTTAGTTGTAATACTACCTGTACTAATTGTTGACGATTGTGTAGTACCTTCAACTAATAAATTACTATCAGTTTGAATATTACCTACAACATCTAATGCTTGGTCTGGTGATAAATTATTAATACCAACTCTAGCTTCTGAGTCAATTCTAACTACTGTCTTAATTTCACCTGCATCATTAACTCTTATATCAATATTTGATCCTGATGTTTGGTGGGCAATAATACCTGCTTGGCCTTCAACGCCAATTGACATGGCACTATCTGCTCCAACAATAATACCAGAATTATTTTTAATTTTAAGTGCATATAAACTTGTACTTGTTACATCATTTCTTAAAAAGCTAGATGCTGGTACAGTTGTACTTCCAACAATTAAGTTTTCTGCCTTTTCTGCTACTCCGTAATATTTTCCTGCGCCGTCGCCAGTAATATCTGCTGTACTTAAATTGTATCCTGGACTAATTGTAGTAAATCCACTAATAACAATCTTTGGCGTAAATGCTTCTGCTGAAATAATTGCGGCTACTTTTGCTTTTATTTCTACTTGTAAAACTGTATAAGAAACATTATCTGTTCCTGTAATAACTGTTGGCTTTACACCAGTTGATAATCCATCACTAAATGTTGGACCTACTAAGATCCAACCTGATCCTGTGTAAAGATAAAGTTGTTGGTTGTCAGTATCAACCCAAAGGTCACCTACTACTGATTGATTTGCGGCAGGTTCGTTTGTTGCTTTTTTTAATCCACTTGCAGAAATCCAGTTTGTACCATCATAAATTTTTAGTTGGTCAGCACCTACAGTAGTATCATACCATAGTTGACCTTCGACAGGGTTTCTTGGTGAAGTATTAAAAGCAAAATTTTCTAATAAGTGTAAAAAGTTATCAGCAATAGCTGTGCCGTAGGCAGTAGTATTACGACCTGGAATGTCCAAGCTCGTAACTTGGTTAATAGTATTATCTTCAACTGTAATAGTACCCTTGTTAGCAAGGTCTGTATGTGATACTATATATGCCATTTACTTACGCCTCATTAAAGCCGGTTAAACTTTGCACCCTTACGGTGTAATCAATTTGAACTAATCTATTCAAGCTCTTTTGTACTGGGTGGAAAATTACGTGTGTTAATAACCTTCCTGTTCCTGATGTTGCATAACTAACAAGTCCAAGCTCGTCAAATACGTAAAGGCTTTCGCTTCCTGTTGCATTATCAATAGCATCTTGTCCGCCAGGTTCACCATAGTCTAATAAACAAGTTGCTAGAATATCTGTATAATTTGTACCACTAACATGACGAGTTTCTAGCTTATTTCGTGTAGGGTCTGTATTGTTAATTGAATTATCATCAATTACTTTAGTGTACGTTTGGCTGTATAAACTAGCGTTTGTGCCCGTTGAATTTGGTGACAAATATGTAATAATTCCAGTAGGATCAACAGAAGTACCTCCATTACCAAATACCATGCTATTAATAAAGCCCTGGCCTTGATTTGCTAGGCTTTCTGCTAATGCAAGACTCATATTTTCATAGTGGATTGCATTTCGCTTATCTACGAAAATTTCACCAGATTCTGGATTAAAAATCTTGATGTATCCTTGTAAGAGTACACCGTTTTGTTCTTTAAAGTTGTCTATCATATCATTATCCTACAAGTGTATTTATTTAGGTAACGTTGCCTCTTTGCTTCTTAAGAAACGTCCTATGTTGTTTTCCTGTCTATGCAACGGAGTACCTAGATCAGTCCAGGTTCTTCCGAGCTTTCTCACCACTATAATTTTACTATTAATAGCTGGTGTATTTAATAATGTCACTGTCGATGTTGTCCCATCTACACTAAATTCAGCTGGTAACGTAATATCACCTTCAGGACTATCTAAATTAAGCGTTACATCGAATGAACTAATTTCATTTTTACGTAATCGCTTACCTGCTACAAATATTTCAAATTCATTAACAGTTTTTGGAATAAAATCGACTGTTATAGCCTTAGTTGAACCATCTGCTTCAAATACCTGTGTTTTAGTCTCATCAGTATACGGTATTGTTTGCGTTCCACTTTGATCAAAGAATTCTGATCCAGCTTTATGTATCTCTGCAATACCTGTACCTAATGTGCCTCTACGTAACTGCCTAATAGCTCCACCTTCCTTCAGATAATACTCAATACGTTCACCGTTTACAAAAATTATTCCTGGAATACCTCTATCCTTATTAGGAAGCGGTAAATTATCATAATTTGTTACATAGATCCGGCTATCATACCAGTGTAAATCTTCTGCTAATGTATATTTATTATCATCTCCAAGGCGTTTATAATGCGTTCTATTCAACATATCTTTAAAGATTCTAAATCCAAATTTTGGAACAATAACAGGATTAGTAAAATGAATTACTTCTATCTTATCATTAGGATCGATATCAACAACAATTTTAATGTGTTTTCTATCATCTGTAACATAATAATCAATACTTGGAGTTAATAATACTTTATTTAAAGTAATCCATACATATTCAGCATCAAAGGCTTCTTCACGTAATCTAATTATTCCGTTAGTTAATTGATGATACTCTGTATAATCATCAGTACCAATTGTAACGGCATTTCTTGTTACAACATCAAATTCTTCTCTTTCAATTTTTCTAATATCATGCTTACTGAATTGATAGATCGTTAATATATCTCCATTAGCCGGAACAGTATCTAAATAAACTCTATTAGGTGTTTTAACAAATAAACTTGTTCCACTATCAAAGTATCCTAACTGATAATCTCCACTATCAATTACAAACACTTCTAGCTTATCACCAATGGCTCCTGTATCATCAAATAATACTACTGATCCATTAAATGTGTCCCAACGCCAAGTTACACCACGTTCTATTTCAGTGCCATTTAAGAAAACTCTAACATTCTCAGCACTAACTGTTGCTGTTGAAATTTGCCATTGTCTTAATTGATATTCACGTCCTGTAACAAGTGTAAATTGTTGATTGTACCCTGCATTTAAAATTGTATCATTAAGTTTAACTATAAGGTTAGGACTAGTTGGTTCACTAGTAAATGGTGTTTGAGATAACGTAAATTCTTTATCACTACCGTTACAAGTAAATGCTTCTGACGTTACTTGGCTAAATGCTTGGCTAGTACTATCATAAATTACATATTCAATTATTGCTTCAGCGTTAGGTACACTTCCTAATTTAAAAACAACTCTGCCTGGAATTTCATATGTAGAATCTGTTTCTGCTAAATCAGAAGTTACTGTTTCACCATCAACTCTTAATACATATGACAATCCTGTTTTATATACAATTGGAGTAACAAACTGTGATGTCGAACCGTCGCCGATAAATCTATCAAAGTCTATAATTTTTTCACCATTGTTTGACATTGTTGAAATATGTACTGGCGCACCACTTGGTGGTGGAGTAGTAATTACTACTTGTTTAGTTTGATAATTTACAGTATATAAAGTAGCATCTAAAATTGATCCATTTACTTTTACAAATAAATCTGTTTGACTTGCTGGTAAGTTAGTAACAAAAAATCCAGTAGTTACACCGTCACCAGTACAATTATGACTACTAATAATACTTGACCCATCCGATGTTCTATCATAAACTCTAAAATCAACTGTATCAAGAACTTGTCCTGGAATTAATTCTTCTGGACCTTTTGATGTTAATTCTGTAACAAAGCCATCGCCGTCAACAACAATCTCTTCTGATGCAATACCTCTTGCTGATGTATATGCCATATCACCACCTTGTAATAATGTATCATATGCATCTGGGTCAGGAATAAAACTTCCATCACTTGTTGATTTTCTAATAATAATTACATCGCCATCAACAGTTGGAATTAAGTCTTCATTAAGAGTAATTGTCTGTGTTACACCATCACCTGTAATAGATTCCATTACAGCATTTGGATTACCTGGTACAGTACTGCCATCATATTCTGGATCGTCTACTCTAACACCATTTTTATAAACATTATAAACCACGCCATCTGCTAATGGTTTTGCAAGAGCAAAAACATTTGTGCTACCATCTAATTGAAAGACTTCGTCTTCATACGTATTATCATACGTATCCCAGGTTGATGTATACCAAGGCTCTGAACTCCACCCTGCGCCTCCGCCAAAGTCAAAACTTCTAACTTCTACACCACCATAATCAATACCATCTAATAATTGTGCTATATCATTTCCTAGCATTCCGTCTGTTGGCTTATAAAATAAACTAATACGGTCTTGTGCTTGAAGCATATCAATAGCTTTACTATACTTGACTATAATAGCGGCATTATTAACTGGTGGATCAGTAAATATTATACGACCTTTATATCGTTTGTAAGTTTTAGTTGTATCTTCAATATTAGCAAAAGTATATTCGCTGTTTAATGCTTCAACACCTGCAACTGTAACTTCGATCTGTGCAGGTCGTAAATCCATTGGCCATGTCAAATCAAAATTAATTTCACTTGCATTACCTGTAAAGTTTTGTGTTTCTGTTAAAGTTGTAATTAGAAATGTTCCTGTAACCCTATCATACTTCGATATGATATGACTGTTTCTAATTTTACCGTTGCCAAGTTTGGCTGAAATAATTGCTGGCTTACTACCGTCTGATTGTGTCCCACTAATAGTAACTGTTGGTGCTGACAAATACCCTGTTCCAACATTTGTCATTTTAATATGTGTAATTTTTCCACCTGCACCAATATATGCTTGTGCTTTGGCGCCTGTTCCTCCGCCACCAGTTAATGTAACTACTGGAACTTCAAGGAATCCCGTTCCGCCATCTTTAATTTGCAGTTCTACAACTTCATAACCTAAGTTATCTTTCCAATGTTTATTTGGATATGTTGTTAACCCAGGGTCTACTCCATACAATGCATCATCTTTTATCTTTAAAGCAGTTGGAACAATTTTACCATCTTGTACATTATAAGTTGGTGGTATATCAAAATCAGTTACTGACGAATTTGTACCATCTGTTTTTGTATATGAAGTTAAGTATTCTCTAATTTTTGTTTTATAAGGTTTTGCTTCAGCTACAAACTCTTCATAACTAGGAAGATTATCATTTTGGAAAGTAATTTTTTGCTGAAGATCTCCTATATTATGTTTTGCTTTCATGAAGCTTGTTTTAAATGCCCAGTCAACATATTTTTGTTCTGAAAACACATAACGTAAACTTGCAAAGAATAACTTATTATATTCTTCTTCAAGATCATCTATTAAAATGTCATCACGTAATGCTTGTAATATTAATCTAAGTTCATGTACTGGTTGATTATCATAATCACTAGTATCATAACTTAACGCATCATAACCAATATGTGAAGCTGGATAATTATACAACTTTGAAGATAACTCAATTGTTCCATTTTGTCTACCTACAGTTTTATAATTAGTGGTATAATCTACAGCAGGATCATTTGATGTTTTTTCTAATAATAGCCAACCGCCTGAACCAACTGTTTTAATTTTAATAATATTACCAATTTCATCATCTAAAGATGTTAATTGATAACTTTCATCTATTAAGTAGGTAACATCTGTAAACTGACTATATCCTGTGTCATACCAATCAGCATAATCCCAGAACTCAAGTACATTATAACTTTGACTTGCAGTTCTTTCCCACGATTTTGTTGTTGTATTATATCCATACACAGCCCACTTATTCTGAATTGATTCATCAGCTTTAACTAGTGTGCTAAACTTTCTAACTTCAATAGTTGCACTATCCGGATAATCTTTACCTGCATACTTAACAATTGCTGAATTAACTTTTCCTAAAGTATCAATTGTTAAAGTAATAACTGCACCAGTACCATTATCTATATTACTTAATTCGTATGTAGGTGCTACTTTATAACCACGCCCAGGATTAGTAATTTCTACATTTGTTAACTTACCATTAACCCAAGTTGGTGTTAAGACAGCTTGTTCAACCTTAGCTGTACCGACATAAACTATCTCCTCATACGTATCAACAACTGAATCATACTTTGCAGAACTTGTTGTTGGCAATGGGTCAAATAAATTAAATTTACTAATATCATATTCATCAATAATTATATGTTGTTTAAAAATTCTATTAACACGTTCAACAAATTGTTTAACAGCTTCAAGTCTATTAACAAACATACTTTGCCTTGGACTATTTAAAATACCATAGCGTTGTTTTTTGCTTAATGTAAAATCAGGAACTGATAGAAAATTTGTATCCCAACCAATTAAACTATCAAACCACTTACGTTCTAACTCTTTCTTAGGTCTGCTTGTCCCTAATCCTTCACTTAAAATTTGATATTCATTATGAATGTTTGTTGGATTATTAATAGTCCAATAACGGAAATTAATTGCAGAAGTGTCTCCATCTAATAAATTTAAACAATTATATAAAGCAAATCTATTATTTGAAAGTGGTGCTATAAATTGATATCCTTGAGATTGAGGATCTGAAATTAATTGTGCAACATCAAATGCAGTATTTTGTCTACCTGCTATTGGTGGAATAACTTTTCTATTTTTAACCCAATAAAAATGTTTTTCAGAAAACGATTGTGATACTTTATCAAAAACTCTTGCTGTTACTAAAGTATCATCACCATATTTAGGTGTTCCACTAATTCCTTTAGTTAACCCTATTTCTGTATCTGCTTGTTCAACCCATTGTGATGGTTTAAGATCTGTTTCAACCCATTCATAAATATCAACACTTGCACCTGTAAATAAACGACCCCAATTAGCAGTTTGATAAATTATATCGCCTTGATAAGGATTATGAAATTTTACAGTACTTAAATCCCACCAAAGTTTTCCAACATAACTTCCACCCCAATAAATTTCTTCATCAACTACAGCTGGACTTACTCCAGTTGTATAAACTGCTGGATCATATAATGTTTTAAATGATATTTCTTCTTCGGCAGTTCCTGCAATTTTTCCTTGGATAGGATCAATATAATCTATTTGTCTAGTTAACGAATTACTTCTTGTATCGTAAATAAACACACCCCTATATTTTTCTAGATCAACTTGATCAATTGGATTACGCAAAGTAGTCCAAGATAGGGTAAGCTTCTCACGTCTAAAATCAAGTATAGTGCCCATAGTATTATCAGTTGTTGATATTGTTAATTCAGGCATTGACACATAAACGTGATTGTCTCTAAATAATAAATTCTCACCAAACCTACGAGTTACAGGATTATTGTAAACAAATTTTTCACTATACAATAATGTATTATTGAATCTTTGGAATACCATTACTTGACCGCTATCTTCATTTGCAGTTGTAAACTGAGTAAGATTATTATCAAGTGTTGTAGCAACTACAGTATTAGCATCAAATGTTGTAGTTGAAATAAGGTCGCCGCCTCTAGACGATACAATTAAATTATTTTTATCAAAATCTAACGATGCTCCAAATCTTTCTGCTACGTCATCCTCTGGACTATAAAGTGTTTGTGACCATATAAAGCTACCTGAAACTTGTCTATAAACATAAACAGCACCGTTATTATCTGCTACTTCATCTTGAAGTGGGGCTCCAATTGCGATCAACGTTCCATCATCTGAAACTGCAAGTGCTTGTCCAAATCCTATATCTGCTTGAGGTGTTACAATAACTTGGCTATATTCATAATGACCATTGTTTAATCTATAAATTAAAACTTTAGGATTACTATCAGTAAATTCTGCTATAACAACTAATACGTTTCCGTCTTTACTTTCAGCAAACGGATGGGCAAAGTTCTTTAATGTAGCTTGATCTAGAATAGTTTCATCATTAACTGTTAAACCTGAATCATTAGGAATATATCCTACATAATCTATATGAGTTAATAATTCTGTCCACAATGCTGAATCAAAACTACCAGCCGCCAAATTAGTTTTACTTTGATAAAACTTGCCTAAATATAAAACTATATCATCTTCAAAGTATACTTGGCTATTATTAAATGTTCCTTTATAATTTTTATTTTTACCTAATGCATAACTATATTCATTTCCAACAGAATCAGTACCGTGCTTAACAAAATGAATTTTGCCAGCATTACCTACTGTATTAAGGTCTCCTGTACTTACATAAAGATAATGTAACTTATCATCTGTTGCAAATTCTAATTGTTTTCCAACATATTTGTTATTACCTCTTTCAGGAATTATATAACCATAATTTAATGAATACTGTCTTGCTAAAGTCTTATTATAAGTTAGGTACATTCCTTCATTAGTATATGCTCCTGCTACACCATCAGTATGTGTAGGAATATTATAAAATTGTGTCCAGTCTTTATTCAATGGTGTTGGGAAACTTGGTGTTTGAGCAATTCCATTAACTGTAGTACTTGAATAAAAATGTACTTCTAACTCGTTTTGAAAAGTTGACGAAGTAACCGGAAACTGAGTTGAATCCGTGTTTTTAACAACAACCATCTTACCTGCAGTCGCACTATCCATATCCGCATGATCTAATCTCCCTGTTAAACGATTTACGCCTGGACTAATACCATCTTTAATACTAATTGTACTAGTTTCGCCGTTATTAACACCGAACTTAAATGTTCCTGTTCTATCTTTTACATATAATCTACACGTTAATAATTGTTCTTGCAAATATGTAACTTCAGCTGTAGCACCAGAAGTATTATCAATAATAACTTGACCTTCTTGTGGAATATAAGGATCACCATTTAAATCAAAGTTTGTAAATGTTACATCAACAAACCCCGACCATAAATCATGAATTGAATGTGTAGTATTGTTTAGGTAATTAAATGTTAAGCCTATTGAAGCCGGATCAAATACAGAAATTGGTTCAACACCACCTTTAATAGTATTAACCCATATTTTTAATGGATCTGAAGCATTTGCTGTATCTGTAAAACTCTTAGGTGAACGTAAAAACCAAAGTTCACTTAAATTAGGTAATCCGTTTTTATCATAATAACTTAAATGACCTAAACGACCACCTTTGGTTGGATCAGCTATTAGATTTAACGCATAAACCTCATTCATTGTATTGCCAAATGATACTGGAGACCTTGACTCAGATTGTAATATATAATCTTGCATTACAAAGTTTGGTGTTTGAATATTTTGTGCTGAAGTTATTGTTGTAGTAAATGGTGTAAACCCATCTACTTTCCACCAACCATTAAATGTACTAGCGGCACCTTCAGGATTAATTAATGTATATGTTCCACAACTTACTGCATTTAAGAAAATTTCACCATTAGCAGAAAACTGTCCACTAACATCTCTAATATAAATTATTGCCTGGCTAACATTTTCAATTCGGAGATATGCTACTTCACCAAGTGCCGCTGATGTTGAAAGTGAATCTCCAACAGTTGGAACACGTATTAGATTATCAACATATAAAATAGCATCAATCTTATCCGCGATAACTTTGACGCCTTCAAATTCTGCTACACCCGGACCAGATGATCCCCACGGTAAAATTCCTGATGGATAATTTTGTGAATATTCATTCCAATTAAGAACTAATTTATCGTTTGGTGCAGATCCGTCATATTGACTAGTTGGTGCTCTAACTAATATATGATCTGTTGTAACATCTAAATTATAATCACCTCTTATAGCATAAACTATAGTAGGATATGAATTATTTACTACATCATAATAAGCTTCTTCTATTTTAGAAGTTGAATAAAAACTATCAAATTGTATAGCCCCAGTTGCTGGAGAAACTGGCCATTGGGCTTCCCAATACGTTTCAAGATGTTTAACAACTTCTCCTGCAACATAAGCCGAAGCTGAATTAAAAGCACCTTTATATTTTGTCTTTACACCACTAGCCTCGGGTGCTCCAATAACTAAATGCTCACCGTTATCACTTAATGCAACACTACTACCAAATTTTCCATTACCTGTATAAAGATCAGTTGGTGCGTCAATTTCTTGTACTAGTGTAAAAGGATCAGTATCTGAAGATCTTCCATATACATAAACTTTTTCTTGTCCTGTAGCTGAAACAATTAAAATAGTATTTCTGTCATCTGCCGCAATAACTTTACCAAACGCATGATCAGATCCTGATGCAGGGTTAGTAACTTTTTTATGTGTAACAAAAGACGGTTTGTTTTCTAATACAAGCCAACGACTTGTATCGTCATCATCAATCCAAAATAATTCACCTACTTTTAATGTACTATTAATAGCTTTGACATTTGCTTCAGTTAAATTAGCTACTCTTGAAGAAGTAAATTTTGTAACAAATCCTGTTGCTTCTGTTACATCATCTGTAGTACCATTTGCAAAACAAATTATAGTATCTAATGATACACTTTTAACTTTAAAAAACTTTTCAGCGCCAGCTATATCAAGAAGGCCTATAATTTCATTTGCTTCATATCTAGCTTGTGTTTTAAGTTTTAGTGTAGTTGTACCGGCGTCGGTATCTGAAGTTACTGTTATAACATTATCTGTTGTACTAACATATTTAATAACGTCCCAAGTTGTTCCTCGTAAACCTACCCATACATAATCACCAACATTTAAAGTTTTAATATCTTGAGTTAAAATATCATCATATGTAGCAACTGTTAATTTAACATCGTTTTCGTTAACAAATCCTGCCGTTGGTATATAATCAGTTGCTTTATATTTTGTTGGAAACGGTTTATGATCATAATTATTCGGTTTAAGATAAACTTCAAATGGTCTTTGTCGATAAATTAAATCAGTTTCTGTTCCTGAAACAGTATCAACTAATTCTAATGGTTGCGGACTCAATTTAAATTGTGCTTCATCTAATAAAAATTCAATTTCATCAAATGCTTCTGACGATCCATACTGACCTAATTTAATAGCCCACTCTTCATAAAAATCAATACTATCTTTATCTGCACTACTTAATGCATCAAATAATTTTGTTAAACTATTTCGTGTACCTTTATCTTGGATAAATCCTTGATAGAATTTATACTGACTAACATCATCATGAATAATGTTTGAAAGGTAACTTCTTTTTTGATATCCAATAAGATGTTGTGCCATCTTTTGTTGTTCTGAATCAAAATTATCAGTATCTAAATCATAATAATCTTTAAATTGTTTTGCTTTATAATCTAGGTTTGGTATTAAACTAGATTCTGGTTTTTCATCTAGACGTACCCAATTACTAGCATTAAAGGTTTCTGTTCCTGGAACTTTCTCTTTAGCAATATAATAAAATTCTTTATAACGTACAGTATCACCGATAGCATAATCTTGATATTGTGCCCAATCAGTACAAATAGCGTTATCATATATAAACCCAGGAATATTTAAATTACCAGTCCAGTCATCTGTCCTGTAACCTAAAACTTTAATTCTTTCTTGTCTATATCCTGGTTCTAAATCATAAACAATATCATTAAAAACTGTATGATTATCTAATAAAACAACGTGCTCTTTTTGTATTAGCGGTAATTTAACAGCATATACTCCATCAGCACTATTCTTAGTTGTAATTTGAAAATCATTATTAACACTTCTATAAATATTAACAAATTCAGGTAATAATTTTTGCCCGTCTGCTTTTAAAAGTGTATAATCATAAAAACTATCAAAGATATTATCTGATACATAATACTCTTTTTTAAACTTAAATTTATTAGCGGCAGGACTTAATGTTATAACACTATCTTTGGCCCAATTTTGTGTAGTCCAGAATAAAAATTCTTTAGCACTCAAGGTCCAGTTTTCAACTGAATTAATATCTCTATTAAAATAATTAAAATCAAAACCCTTCCATTCTAACCAATTTCCATATCCTAATAAGAAATCAACCACTTCTTGAATACTTCTAAATAAATGACCATATGATAACTCTTTTGTACTTTGGATGAATGGTGGTGTTCGGTCAAACTCGCGTCTGAAAAATGCTTCAACGCCGCCTGTTACAGGTAACTCAGCTAATTTTCCAAAAAAATCAGAATTAAATTCAGCTTGGCTAATATGTCCTGTCTTAACTCTATAATATTCATTATTAAATTCTACAGTTTGTCCTATAACATACGTTTGGTTTGATTTCCATATAACAAAACTATCAGTAACTCCGCCAACTCTTACAACCGGATCATCTGCTCTTTCACGTACATTAAAATATGTAAAGTAAGGATTAGCTTTATCATATCCTTTTACAATAAATCCCGAAGGTTGTTTTTCAATAATAACTCCGCTATAACTTATTAAGTCAATAACAGAACTTGAATTTAAAAATATTTTATAGTTTTCATCAGGAACAAAAACATTCCCTTCATTATACGGAGTTCTACTGTCTAGTAATAATTTAAATTTAGACTTTTCTGTAAATCCAGCAACTTTAAATCCTAATTGATTAGTTAATTTTACTAAATTGCTTTTATAATTATTATATGACGTTAAAGTACGTGAACCAATATAATCAGCAATATAATTAATAAACCCTGATGTACTAACTCTAACTGTATCAGTATGTGCATTTGGAAAAGCTAAATCTTTTAATCTAAATCTTTTATTAGTATCACTATATACAATTTCGTTAGCTGGATTTCTAATAATTCGTGATCTATCAAACCCTAATCCTACAATTTTACTTGGTTGATTAAGAATCCAACTTATAAGAAATGCAAACGGATATTCACTACTTCTACGCCAAGCAGTTTCAGTTGGAGCTTCGTCTCCAAATTCAAAAGGTCCTTCTGTTAATGCGAGAACATAATTCTTAGCATAATTACTATCTAATGGACTTAATAATTTTCCAACATCATCGACAGGAATATGTTTTGTAATATCTTTTCTAGCATAAGCAGTAACATATTTTAATGGTTGAGACGGATCTCTAATTATTCCATCTTCAATGTCTTGCCATAAAATTTTATTTTCACTTGTATAAGGAGCCGGACCGTATACAGTTTTCCACCATGTAGGTTCAATAGTATATCCCAATGTTTCCCAAGGGTGGGTGTGCGGACGATCAGTATCATACGCTTCTTTATAAATTGCTCTCCAATACCCTGGTAATCTTGCACCCTTAGGTGAAGTCATATTACCATAGTTAAATGTAAAGCTATTTGTTCTTTGATAAAAACTATAATCAGTATAATCTAAATCACCAACATTAGATAACCATGCTGTAAAATCAGTAATTAAAGCTCTATCTTGTTGCCATTTAGTAAATCCTGTATCTCTTGATTCGCCACCTTTAAACTCATGAATGTCAATAATTGTTTTATCATATGCACATTTTATATTATTATAAATTCTTTTTTCTAATTCTAATAATAAGTCATCTCTAAAGTCACCAAAACAAACAAAAATATTACCATCATGTCCTTGAATAACATCTGTAGGTACTTGATAGGTATCGTCGGTAAATTTATATGGTCTGTATGCAGGATATAATCCTAACTTACTCGGTGTTGGCGGAATGTAACTTCCGTCAGTTGTTTCATATTCATAAACATCAAGTACATCACCTAAAACTGTAGCTGATATCATAGAAACAAATCCTGGATGCTCGCTGTCAAACTTATAATCTAATCCATTAACTAGCTGAACTCCGTTCTTATAAACGTAAACTGCTGTTGCTGATAACTTTGTTAAATTAAAATCTTTACTTAATGCGTAAAATACTGTATCTATATCTTCAACTGTATGCGTTGTTTTAACACTTGTTCCTATACCAATCATATCACTAAAGTAATATGGCATATCATAAGTTTTACCTGAGATAACTTTCTTTAATACACGGTTAAAATGTTCTATTACTGGTCCATCAAATCCTAATTGGTTTGCTTCCTGAAGAAATAAACGTCTAAATTTTCCATACTCTTTACTAGCGTGTCTAATCGCATGAATAATATTAGCGTCTTGATCTGTTAAATGGAATAATGCAAGATTTATAGGACCACTATGTTGAACAAACCTCCTACCATACGGAGCAAGGTCTCCTAAATCTCTTAAATTAGTAACCCCTGGAAAAGTTCCAGTAGTATCATCTCTAGATTCAGTTATAGTTTGTACGTGATCTGTTACTTCTCCTAAAGTAAAAGTAAGAACATTATTGTTTAATGGGTTTCTCTCTAAGTTCATAGGCATTTCATAATACCCATTAGTACTTTTCTTTGTATTACTATTAGTTTTAATTACTAATACATCATTAACTTTTAAATCTACTGCAAATGTAACAAATGCTATACCATTAATCCTATTAATTACATAGTCAGTTCCATTATATTTTCTTACATTATTAACGTAAACTCTGTCCCATAAATCATTTAAATCACCACTACGATAATAAACATCAATAGCATAATCATTAAATTGCGTAGTTGCAATATACTGTCTTACAACATTTTGTCGACTAGTAGATTTTGCTTTAGTCCATCCTGAAGTATACGTAAATGTATTAATAGCAGTATAAACACGTAACAATCCTACATCTGTATTTTCTGTTACAACTGCATTATCTTTTTGGTACTCATACGTTTCACTTAATAAATTAAAATCAAATAAAATGTCACCAGTGTTTTCTAATGCTCGATAACTTAAAGAAAATCCTAACTCTGCATCATTGATAGTTCCTGCACCAACTTTATAACTAAAAACTTTATTTCCTTTAAACGTTGATGAAGGATAATACGTTTTATTTGCAAAACTATATCCTACACTATCATATAATTCAAATAACGGTGTTTGATTTATAATAGTTTTATCTTGGCCTGCTTCCCATTTAGTGCCATTATAAAACCACATTTTACCTTTATAAGAGTCACCATTTCTAATTAATACTGTTTCGTTTTCAATTGGATCTGTATCTGTTTCTTCAATAAGACTAATTTGTCTTGTATGATTATGTGTAATAAATTTTACTTTAAAGATTTTTCCTTTTACTCTACTATCTGGATCAGCAGTAAACAATATACGCATATTGTCAACAATATCTATACCATCAATATTATATCCTATTGCACCTTCAACATCTGAAAACACATCTTTAGTAAATGTATCAAGCAAATCAATATCATCTTTAGCACTAGTACCAAAGTTATATAATTTTAACCCTGCTTCAAATTCTATAATAGGACGTTTTGCTCTAAAGTCTTGATCAATTTCTGCCGGCGTTCCGTTGATACTAGCAACTAACTCAATAACACTTTTATGAAACCATCTATTATATCTTGTCCAAGGACTTCTACTTCTAGATGCTCTGTTAATTACAAGGTAATCTTTAATACCTGCAAAACTATTAGCATTACTATAAGGCAGTCTATCAAATCCTTCAGTATCAAATGGTACAGGTTTATTTGTTGAATACGTAGCAGGAATTTCTAAATCTTTTTCATTAACTAATTTAATCTCAGTTCCTACGCCCTCAACATACCATTCTCCTGTAGCATATTTTGTCGGCGTTACATTTCCTTGGAAATAAACTTTCATTCCGTTTGTGAAAGAATAACCACTTGACATTGTATAATTTTTCTTACCAATGATTTCATTTTCTACATCAATTGAAGAATTTTCAACTGCATCGGCAATTTGAATTAATCCACTTGAATTAATATCATTTCCGTTTATATAATATAATGTATCTGGTGCTGAATTATCAACAGTCCAAGTAATTGTTCCTACATCAATTGTTTGTGTACTATCATCTAATCCTTTAGTATACAATAAACTAGGATCTAATGACCGTGCAGTACTAAAAGTTAACGGCATTCCTAATGCATCTATTTCAAAGATATAGGTTTGTCCTCTATATAATTTTAATGTTGGATTTTGTGTTAGGCCATCTGGAGTAAAAACATAACCATTATTATCTAAGTTATCTTTTTTAGTTATTTTGTAAGTGCTTACAATATTGTCGGCTTGGCCTGCAACACCAACACCAATTGGACCGCCTGGTAACCAATAGTATTCTCGAAAATTAGTAAACTTATCCCAATCAATATTTGGATTCCAAGCATAATATTCTTGACTGTTTACTTTACTATGGTCATCAACAGTTCCGCCAAATGCTTTTGTCTGATTAATATAATCTAAGTAATCTTTATAAAAAACTACATTATCTAAATCATCTTTAATTACTGCCGCTGGTTCTAATTGGTAATTTTGCCTATCAGCAGTTAATTCTGAAATGTAAGTATCGTCGGCTTTATATGCTTTGGCCGTACGTCGGCCAAAGTATCCGCTTAACTTTTCAGCTACACCGGGTTGGTTTAGTTGATCTAAAGTTGCATTTAGAAACTTTTTATTATGCGTAGTTCTAAAATATCTTGGAAGTAATTCAGCACTTTCTCTTTTTGGGGGTTTTTTACCTGACCCTGGAAGTGGATACTCATGTTGGTCATCAGTAAATGGCATTAGATTTTAGTCCCCCCAGAGCTTGATGTAATAGTACCTGACGTATATGTTCCAGCACTTTGTAAACCTGCATTTGTGCTAGTTGCAACTGTTAAAACCTTACCAGATGCTTTAAGTCTACTTGCTGTAACAGAATCTATAACTTCAATATTATCGACTGTTGCACCACTAATAAAAATTTCATCTGATTCAGACTTAACTTCATATAAACTACCAAAGCCTTGCAACTCTTGATTAGGAACAATAACAATTGTAACTAAATCTGGTGCAACTGTAGCCATGATATAAGTACTCAACTCTGAGAAGTAAAATGTATCTCCAAAATCCCAATTATCCAAAGCAAAAAATTGATTAATTGATGAAATAACTTCGGCTTTAAGTGCATTAGTATTAACAACTTGGTCTGGATTCTTAACTATTTTAAAAGTAGCTTGTAAATCAAGATCAGCCGTTGCTCCAAATAAAACTTTATATTTTACAGGATGGTAAATGACTTCGTCACTAATCGACTTAATTTTATTAATTTCTGCGCCATAATTATTAAACAAATTATCACTGCTTGGTGGTAACGGTTTAGCACTTATAGTACCATCTAAATATGCTCTAAATGAATTATCATACTGTTTTGTTAATAGATACGTATCAATAATATTACTGCTACTAGGATCAATTCTGTTATCATCGTCTGCCGCATGAATATATTGAAATTTAAGTCCGCTTCTTCCAATAAATGATTTATAATCTGTAGTTAATACCAATGAGCCGGCTGTATATATTTTAAATACATTTTCTGTAGCTAGAAAAAATACTTGACCAGCAGTATATTGACTTAATGCTCCAACGGCGCTTTCATTTTGTTTTATTAAAATACTTTCTTTTTCAGTATCTATATAATGATAATCTTCTAACCCGTCAGTGGTAACATATTTCTTTTGAAAAACATATTTTGTTAAAGGTGATGTTGTTTCATTAACAACTTTAATAAATGTTTCTGGATCATCTACAACACCATCTTCGTCAGCATCATAAAAACTTACTTCAATTTTCTTACTATCAACATACCCATCAGCATCACGATATGCATCACTAATTTCCCAATCATGGTCAACAGTAAATGGAGTAAGTGCATCAGGTTTTAAGTTAATAGACAAAATTGAAACTTTATCTTTAATAATTTGTCCTGTTTTGTTGTCAAATACTTTATCAGCACTATCAAAATAAAATCTAATTTCTTCATCACTTTCAAAAATATATCTTAAACTACGATATGTAATTGTATACTTTTCACCGTCAGTTTCAAACAATAATAACCAACTTGCATCTAATTGTTGATTAGTAGTATCTCCAGTTTTACCTGTACTAAAGTCTCCTAAAATACTTAAATTAGTTTCAACAATTACACGCCACTGCCTTAAATTAATATCGTAACGTAATCCAAATGTTTTATTAGAAAAAACTTGATCAATAATTTGAGTTTGTACGGCTGTCTGTATTGATTTTGAAAACTTTGGTACAATTTCGTTTAATATAGCAGTTCCAGGAATTACATCATTAAGTGTAATAGGACCTGCTCCAGCATCAGTATCAGTAGTTCCGTCACCAACAACACTAATAACCTTTACCCACTTATAATCAAGTGAACCAATATGATCAGCATCGCCAGCCATTAATGTACCATCCTTCATAAAATGATACCCACCTGGTGCAATAAATTTTAACAACGTGCCAGGTTCAATAAATCTTAAAGCACTACCTGTAAAAGTTCCTACTTGGTATTTTGTTCCACCTGTATCTTGGAAATGGCCAGTTGTTGAATTAGTACCTTTTGTTGTTTGAACCCAACTAGCTCCTAAATCTGCAACAATTGTTTTAGGAAAATTTGTTAGATAATAATTTAATAATTGTTTTTCAGCTAATACTGGTGTAATAGTGTTTACAATAATACCTTCAATATCTGTTTTTGTTGTAAATGTAAAATGTTTATATTTTGTTAAAGTTTCTTTATATACAACACCATCATTACCAAATAAAGTTGTACTAGAATATTTGCCAGTACTATCTAATAAATCAAAGTATCGTGAAATACCACTTGCTGTTCTATTAACACTTTTAACTTTAACAATTTCTTGACTAATACCTAGTGGAGCAACTTGATAGTCTTCACTGGTAACCATACGATTCTGAGTATAATAAGTAGCTGGTGCATTCTCACGAATACTTAAATTACTTTCTGAAGTACTACTATTATCTACAGTATACTTTAATGATAATGTTATATTAATTGTTTCAGCATTTCCTACAGCAGAAGAATAAGGAATTGCTACACTAATTGATGTTAAATCATCAGGAACAATACTATATGATTGATTAAGACTAGCTCTATAATAAACTCTAAAATCACCTTGAGGTAAATTACCAAAAACTCCATCAGAAAAAATTATGTTAATTTTATCTTGTGTTTTAGTAAGTACTCCATAGATGTTTCTAATCTTTTTTCGTAAACTATTATAAACAATATTATTACCTTCTAATGCATCAACTTTAGTCCATAACTGGGATTCACTACCCAATGAATTTAATTGATACACCCAAACATCTGTATTATTGACATTTACTGCATCAATGGCAATAGTTTGATTGGTACTTGGGGCGTCAACTGTAAATTGTCCTTGGTCTAAAACGCCTTGTCTAAAATGACTAAAATATCCAGTATTTTCACTACCTGGTCCTCGTCCATCATCTCTAAACAAAAATGCGAAACTATTACCTGGCAAAGGTGGTTCTTCGTATATAACACCATCAACAACATCTGTTGAAACTACTTGAAACTGAATGTTTCGTCCGTCAATATTTTTACTAAAAGTAAAAATTGGTACATCAACATTAGTTGCTCTATATCTATATTGATGTGTTAATATACCTTCTACTGTATCTTTTTTAATAGGTCGACCAATTGTAGAATTTACTGGCAATGACGCATTAAGAATCTTTTCAAATTGTTCTTTCCAATCAGGATTAGTTGGGTCATTCCATACAATTGTTTGATTGGCTAAATTTGTACCATTTGAATCTACAACTTCTTCAGTAGTTGTAATAGCTTCAAACTTTAGTAACCCATTAGCACACTGATTACGTTTTGGATTATATGATAATAGTCGTGCTAAACGTAATACTGAATCTCTACGCTCAGCTAATTCTAAAAAATTCTCTCTAGAATTAAGGTCAATTCGATAAGCAATATTTTGTCCTAAAAATGCAATAAGGTCTACTAAAGCTAGATATTCGCTAGATTCAATATAATCATTAAAGTCTTCAGGATAGTTTTCTCTTATGTACGCAATCATCGTACGACGTAAACTATCAAAGTCGTAAGACTTGAACTCTGCATTTCTAAAACTTTGATATACTCGTTTCCAATCTTCTGAAAGGAGCAATCTATTTTGTCTATTAGTTACTGACATTATCTTTCCCTATTAACTATATTTATTTGTTTTCATTAACCGCATACTTAATTATCCATCTAAAAACGGTACAGCATCCTCATCGAATTTTAATTTCATACTCTCTGAAATATTATATGGCAAGTACGTTAATGTACATTCTATCATAAGTCCGCTTTCATATGAATCGATAACAATGCTATCTGCTACTACCCGTGGATCTGCATTAATAATAGTTGTAACATTAGTAGCTATTGCTTCTTTTAATCCTTCTGTTAAAGGCTCATAAATGGCATCCCAAATAATAGTTCCAAACTCTGGATCCTCTATTTTTTCTCCTTGACGTATATGAAAATGATTTATAATATCTTGTTTAATTAACGCAATATCATACAGAACATGACTATTGTTATTTGGATTAACAGTACTCAACCCACGATAGGCCCTACTCTTAACAGGAGAAGGATCTTTTTTACCAGATTCTACTACTATTTGTTTGTATAATTCTCTATTAGATACGCTCATAATGTATATTTACCCTTCCTTTTTAAATGGATCAGGCGTTGGTGGAAGTGCCTCAGGTGTAATTACTGTTAGTATATTGTCCCTGTCTGTTAATCCAATTTTAAATTTTGTTGGATCTAAATTCTCATGATGTGTCCAAGGTTCATGCATAGGTGCTCGTTGTCCTATAGTACCTAATAAATTACCTGTTGGAGTACCTGGCAAAATGTGTTTACTAAGAGCTGTAACTACCTGAGCGGCTGAGGCCGCTGGTCCATTCATATGGATTTGTGGTGCAGTTTCTATATGATTGCCACCTGATTTAATATGTGACTGACCACCTGATGTAATTTTAGTTTCACCATTAGTTTTAGCTTCATAATTTCCTATTGTTGTAACCCAATGATTGGCTCCAACTAGCATATAAGTATTTGCCGCTGATTCTATTTGTATTCGACCTTTGATAAGTTTAGGATCTTCAGTACTAAGATAAGATCCACTTGCTTTTATTGATATATTTGCACCAGCTTCCATTGTAATATCTCTGTCTGCTGTTAAATTAAGATCAGTTTCAGTATGTACACTCATACTATCTTTTGCATAAATGTCTATTTTTCCATCTGCTGTTAACTCAACCCAAGCATTGCCTTTTGCATTAGCAATATAAATTAAATCTTCTGTATTATGCAATAAGATTTGATGGCCTGTTCTAGTTTTTAATCTAACTAATTCATTATGTGGTAATGTTCTATTACCGTTAGTGTCTCCAGCCATAACATTTGCATAGTCCGGAGGAGAAGTTGATGCAGAATTTTTTCTTAAAAGTTTATCATTACCATCATCCATTACAAATGAAGAACCGCCAAGTCTACTTCTATGAATAAGAGCTTGAGCATCTATAGTTCCAACTTTACCTTTTGGGGCACCAATTCTTTTATCAACAGGTCCTGGAGTACTAATACCAAATACAGTACTAGGGACTTCTCGTCTTGCACTAGAAGATGTTATTCCCCTAGTTTCGTCCTCTAATAATCCTTGTGTTACTAAATTATCTGTAAATTCTTTTTGATATGGTTTTAAAAATTGTGTTGGGTCTTGTCCTTTCGATGTTTCAAGGCCTTTATTATATTCAGCTACAGGAAGTTTTTTACCTTTTAATTCATCTGGTGTGCCATCAGTTGTATATGTAGTAGCCGGGTGTCCTGGAAGAGAAAAATTCATAAATTCATCTTGTACACATCCTATCCAAAAACATTCATTAATATTACCTTCTGCAAATATTACTAACACAATTGTTCCAGGGTCAGGTGGAATCATCCACATACCATAACTTTGTTGACTATTTGTATATGTGTCATTTTTTCCTATTGACCAAATAGGTGTTTGTCCGCCGAACGGTGACAAATACTTTGCCGTAAAAACTTGTCCTGGAGCTGAATCTTGGTTACCACCTTCAGTTTGTTTTAATACCTGTACGGTAAGATTACCCATAAACTTGTTATCAACAACACTAATAACTTTAGCTAAGAATGGTCCATTAGTTGGTGCAGATAATGGTTTATTGCTCGCTGGCCTATCAACTGATCTCATTAATCTCTACCCACATTGAATGTTTTTTGTCGACGTTCGAGCATCTGCTGTACACTTTCACCTTCTACTCGTCTTGCGGCATTGTTGGTCGTCGTAGGCGTCTTATTATCCCCTTCTTTTCCAGGTTGACCTATTCCTGCGCCGGCAAAGAATGCACCTTTTATCTCCTGTGCCGCTGATTGTTTATTAGTATCAGTACCAGTAGATTCTTTTTTCTTGCCGTCTACGTGTGGATTAGCTTCTACTGGTGATGGGTCAGTAGAATCAGGCTCGTCAGTTTGATGACGTATTCTTATAAGATCTAATTCTTGTTGAAACTTGCCGTTAGAAAAACTATTATTAATAAGAACTACCCTATAAATACCGCTAAAATGGTCTAACTTTTTACCACCAACTGTTGGAAATCTCATTACTCCATTTTCATCAAAATCAAATCCAGTTCTGAAATTTACATTTATCATAACTTCTTTATACTGATATTGCATCATACCATTTCCATCAATAAATTCTTCAAAACTACCTTTACTAGAATAATTTCCCATCCCACTATCAGATATAAAATATGGATCTCCCCATATTGTTAACTTTAGCACCATCATATCTGCTGAGTGATTAATTACAGCTTCATTAAACAATCTAGCTACTTCATCTGCTTCTCCTGACGGAACAGCTCGTAATCCTGACTTAGATATATTAATTAAATTCATCTCTCTAACAGACTTCCAACCTTCTTTTAGTTTTTCTTCTTGTTTCTCTGGAGCATTATGTGATAAATGTGCTGGGCCTGATTTATCTTCTAGTAACTTCTGATACTCACCTTCTCTAAGTTTCTGTCTCTCAGTAATTAATTTTCCTTCGGCAGTATTTGCAAACTGTCCAGGGTTTTGTCTATCTTTGGTTGTGGAACCAACATCTCCTGACACACCTGTAAGAAACCTATAATTGAACTGTATATCAAAATCAATAATATCTTTGTTTGATCCTGTGTAAATATAATCGTAATTTTTAATAACCTTCTTCTTTAATTCTTTAATCCCTCGAGCTGTTTCTGTTGCTTTTGTCCATACTCCTGTATGTTTTTCATATTCAACAACTTTATAAACATATAACTTCGGAAAAGCACCTTTTGTAGCTTCTACTTCATAAACAGGTATATTAAAAACTTGTGTTTCAATTCTAAACCATGTTTTTGTTCCTTGTTTACTAATTGCTCTTTCTCTAAGTCTTTTACCAAAATCACTTTGAATAACTACTTCTTCAATAATATTAAGAATACTAGTACCTTTTGTAAATCTAAAAACTCGACCATTCTTAGGAATTACCATATTTCTTAATGTGTATACTTCTTTCTTCTCATCATACACAAATCCATCGGGTAAATTTTTAGTATTACCAGCTTGTAAAAATGAGAATTGAACTTTTGACTTTCCTATTTGATTAATATTTCTCTCTGCTTGTAAAGAATCCTTATATTTCTCGTGAGTTTTATTTCTTGTTACTGAAACTCCTAAAATCTTTTTAGTCCAAGTTTCAAAATCAAATGTATTTTCATCTAGTACTTTTTGAAGCTCTGTACCATGAGGATCTAACTCGTGGTCTCCTACCTGCTTAAGAATTTCTTCTCGAGTTTTAAACGTTCCCACAGTAGCCCCAGCGTCGCCTGTTATACCACTATCACTAAATTCAGCACTAGCTCTTTCAGTAGGAAATAAAATTACATATTCATCAGCAAACTTAAACTTATTATCAGCATCACGTTCTAATAATGTATTATTAATATTAGTTGTTAAACTATTAACACCTGTTTGTAATAATTCAGCTACAGTTTCACCTTCAAGTTCGTAATCGCCTGGCAACGAAACAATACTCTTCATTTGTGCACCTTCATTATAAGGATATGCTTGACAGTCATATTCAGATCCGCCACCTGTTACACGCATTGAAGTTGCCGCTAACTTTATAGGTATAAATCGTTTTCTATGATGGTATTGGGAATTATCACCTTGATGAGGATTACGTCTAGTTTGAACACTATGTTGAAAAGCAAAGTCTCCAAGTCTAGCTATTTGTCCATTTTCTAAATATCCGACCCAATCTATCATAAGAACAAATGGTGCACCTACATAATTTTGATGTCCAGCACTATATGCCGCAAGAGCTAGGGCTTCCATCCACTGCCCCATACTATACGGTTCTATAATTTTAAAACTAAGAAGATGTTGATTTACTGCCCGTGATTTAGGATTAGGAGCAATAGGGGCCCTCATTTCTAAATCTTCTATAAAAAATTCTATTGGTGTTCCTGCTGACCCTGGGTCAGTTCCTGAGGCTCTTTCCATAGATGTTTTTATTTTTTTCTCACCTAATCCATGGTTTCCGCCGCCTGACTTAATAACCATAACACTAGGTTCACCTTTTTTAAGATAAGTTCCGTCTGGATCTGCTAATTCTTTATTAGTTAAGCATCCTAAAGAAAGCACATAGTTAGCACTAACAAAATTTTCTAATACATTACTTTGAATTTTAGGAAGTTCACTGTACTTTGGATTGTTTGTAAAATTTTCAATTGTTTTTGTTTGTTGGTTGTTAATTTGTTCTGAATTATCTGGCTGTCTTGAGCTTACAAAGTTGTCTACTGTCTTTGAGCTATCAGCTTGGCCGCTACCTACTAAATTTTTTCTTACCTCATTAACATTTTCAGCTATTGCAGATTTAAGTTTACTAGCTGAATCACCAACAACATTATGTATTTTATTAGCAACATTATCAATTACATCATTAAATTGTCCGCTATCAATGTAATCAGTGGCTCTGTTAACTGCTTCTGAAACATCTTCTTGTAGTGCTCCACCATCAACAGATTGTTCTATTTTTGCTATTATATTTTCTGTCGTTTTATTACCATTAGCTATCCCAAGACCTTGATTATAGGCTTCCGTGATAGATTTAGGTTTAACATTCTCTGCAATCTTGCTGAGCTTTCCGCCTACTACTTCAAATCCCATGAATGCCATAATATTATCCTAATAATTCTTTTACTTTATTTGCATTTAAAACTAAAATTTCAACTCCTGCTTCAAAATCATATATAGGGTCTTCAAGAATGTCCATATTACGTTGTGTAAATACCCACCAAAGTTTAGGACTACCATATAAATCATATGCTAAAAGATCAGGTCTATGATTATATTGAGGGTCGATTTTGTAAGGACGATCATCGGGAGATGCTGGAACAGGTCTAATTCTAAAATAACCTAAAGCATCTCCATTAGATGTATAATCAGTATTATGCCACGGGCTTGATGTTGAATATGCTGGCATTAGATAAATCCTGGTGTGTTGCCTTTTCCAACATATCCACCACTAACAAATTTTTCAAGACTAAATCTTTCAATTTGTGTTCTGCTGTATAGCGGTTGACAAGTAACGGAAAATAAACTTTGTACAGGTGCCCAACTAGTTGCTTTTGGATCAAGATGAACATCACCATAGAACATATTAGCATTAGTTTCTTTTGCTGTATTATCGCTTGGATTTCTTTTAGTTTCTGTAAAAGAATCGTTACCAGTAACAACTTTAGTTGCAATATAATCAACATTGTCTGGCATATCAACTGTAAATGTAGTTACAACAACTGGTACATGATTAAACACATAATCTCCATAACCATCTAAGAAAACTATTGGCGGTGGCGCTCCTTGCGCCTGGCCTTCACCACCATAAAACATTTTTGTTACACTTCTTAAATAATGCAACGCCGCAATCCAATATTGAGCTTCTAATCCATTTTGCACAAAAAAGTCACCTGTAATAACTAACTGGTCCACTTGTGAGTTTGAATACACTTGGTACGGATAATTACTATGTGTAGGCTGTAGTGCATTATAGCTGGCGCTATGTGAAATTAATATTGTAGGCGTATAAGGAAAGCATAAGCCGTTGGTTGCCCGCAATGGTTGTAAAAGTGCTGAACTCGTTTCAAAAGGCTCTATATTCGGAATACTTAATTTAACTCTCCAGTCTTTTGAGGTTGGTTCAGGAAATTTTGCACGAGTAGGGCCAATAAAAGGATTCTTTTCTAACTCAATGATTTTTGGTAACTGGTCTGACGCATTAACTCGAATTGCTTTACCTATTCCTGCGGCAGAGGTATTTTCGAGAATTGGTGCTAGTTTTTTACCAACCCCTTTAGCAAAGTTCTCTGCTGTCTGTGTTAAAGCGTCGATTCCTGATGCCGCTTCTTTTCCTAAAGTTTCTAAAAATGCCATTTGGTTATACTCCTACAAGTATTTAGTTGACTTTATTAAGTACATAGTTTATAATAACAGTTTACATGGAGAATTTAATGAGAAAGGTTAACTATTTGAACAATCGAGATCTACTAGCGGAGATCCATAAATCAAAAAACACATTTACAAGTTACACAGACGAAACATTTAATCAATTCGATATAATCTTACCAGGCTTAGATAAGATTAATATACGTACAACCGCAGAAGCAAAGCGAAATAAAGCAAAACGACTCGGCCAAATAGACTACGAGGCCCGTAAAGCTAATGGTGAAAAAGTAAAACAAGCAGACTGTGAAATAGATTATAAAAAAATAAGCAAAACAGACGTAATTTTTAGGGTAATGATGTTTGATCATATACCTGACGATAAAGGGCGTAAACGAAAGCCCAAAACTATAGCTGATACTAAAGAAAAGCTAAATTTTCCTCCATTTCAACATTATAAGTTCAACGACGAAGGTGAATTAATATGCGTTGGCAAAAGCCATTGGGTCGGGGGTATGGAAAACGGCTATTACGATAAAGGTTGTGGACAGGCAACTGAAAAACTTGCAATGATGTGGATGAAGCTATGTGAACGATATGCAACTCGAGGCAATGTTAGAGGATATACGTACAATGACGAAATGAAAGGTCAAGCAATTTTACAACTTGCACAAATAGGCTTACAATTTGACGAATCTAAATCAAATAATCCATTTGCATACTATACAGCCGCAGTTACAAACTCATTTGTTAGAATTATTAACATTGAAAAGCGAAATCAAAACATTAGAGACGATATTTTAGAAATGAATCATATGAACCCATCATTTACAAGACAGAATCAAGGAGTTTGGGAACGTGAACAAGCTGAACATAATAAAAAATGGAATCCCCCAGAAAAAAAAGTAAAGGAAAAGTAAAGAGTTGACAAATAGCAAGATATAGTATAATATATGAGAAGAGGTAAGAATATTGTTTAAAAAGGCCGCCGTCTTTACGGATATACACTTTGGATTAAAATCAAACAGTAAAATTCACAACGATGATTGTGAAGAATTTATAGATTGGTTTATAGAACACGCTAAAGAACATAATTGTGAAACTGGTATCTTTATGGGCGACTGGCACCATAACAGAAACAGTTTAAATATTACCACCATGGATGCTACTATCCGAAGTTTAGAAAAACTCGGTAAAGCATTTGAAAATTTTTACTTCTTTCCTGGTAATCACGACTTATACTATAAAGATAAACGTGATATTCATTCCATAGAGTTTGGTAAACACATTCCTGGCATTACTATTGTTAATAAAATTACAACAAAAGGTGATACTACTTTAGTACCTTGGCTTGTAGGTGACGAATGGAAACAGATTTCAAAGATTAAAAGCAAATATGTATTCGGTCATTTTGAACTTCCAACGTTTTATATGAACGCTATGGTTCAAATGCCTAATACCGGTGAACTCCAACCTGATCATTTTAAAAATCAAGAGTATGTATTCTCTGGACACTTCCATAAAAGACAAGTTAAAGGGTGTATTAATTATATAGGTAATGCATTACCTCATAACTATGCTGATGCTTGGGACGATGAACGAGGTATGATGATATTAGAGCATGGCGGCGCTCCTGAATATCTTAACTGGTACAACTGTCCCAAGTATCGCACGGTTAAACTATCACGTTTATTAGATGAAAAAGATACTTTAATTAAACCAAAGATGTATTTGCGAGTTACATTAGACTTACCAATATCATATGAAGAAGCAAGTTTTATTAAAGAAACATTTATTAATGAATACGAATGTAGAGAAATCACACTTATACCAAACAATAAAGATGATGAAATTAATACAGACATTGATATTACAAAATTTGAAAGTGTTGACCAAATTGTTGCTAAAGAAATTCAAGCTATTGAGTCTGATAATTATGATAAGGCAAAACTACTTGACATTTATAACAAGTTAGGAGAAGACCGTGATTAAAATACAAGACCTAACTGTTAAAAACTTTATGAGTGTAGGTAATACTACACAAGCAATTAACTTTAATAAAGATCAATTAACACTTGTGCTTGGTGAAAACTTAGATCAAGGTGGAGACGATGCTGGATCACGTAATGGTACAGGTAAAACAACAATAATTAATGCTTTAAGTTACGCATTGTTTGGAATGGCTCTTACAAATATTAGGCGTGACAATTTAGTAAACAAAACTAACAATAAAAGTATGTTAGTTACTTTAAGTTTTGAAAAAAATGGAGAAAGCTATCATATTGAAAGGGGCAGGAAGCCTAATCTATTAAAATTTTCCATTAATAATGAAGATCAGGAAATAACTGACGAAAGTCAAGGCGATTCTCGTAAAACACAACAAGATATTAATGCATTACTAGGTATGAGTCATGATATGTTTAAGCATATACTGGCATTAAACACATATACTGAGCCTTTCCTAGCAATGAAGAACAATGATCAACGTGCTATTATAGAACAGCTATTAGGTATTACTATATTATCCGAAAAAGCAGATCTATTACGCGAACAAATGCGTATTAATAGAGATCTAACTACTCACGAAAATGCAAGACTAACTGCTGTTCAGGATAGTAATGAAAAGATTAAAGAAAATATCGAGAAACTACAAAGTAGACGTAAGGCTTGGATAGCACAAAATAAAGAAACGTGTGATAAACTACAAAAAGGAATTCATGAACTAGAACAACTAGACATTGATAGTGAACTAGAAGATCATGAAAAGTTATCCGAGTGGACTGATCTTAATAAGCATCATAGAAACCTTACAAAAGAATTAGCAACTGTTGAACGTGCATTAGAACAAGCAGACAAGAATGTACAAAAGATAGGTACTGATCTTGATAACTTAGAACACGCTAAATGTTATGCTTGTGGACAAGAGCTACATGATGAAAAACTTGAAGAAATGAAAGACTCAATTCAAGCAGACTACGGTGATGCACATACTTACATGATTGAAATTTCTAATAAGCAAGATAAGGTACAAAAGAAATTAGAGACTATTGGGGATTTAAGTAGAAAGCCTGAAACATTTTACGAAACAGCTAAAGAAGCCTATGAACATAGAGGTAATGTTGAAAACTTGAAAAAAGTATTATCCGAAAAAGAAGAAGAAACGGATCCTTATCAAGAACAAATAGACGATTTACAAAATACAGCATTACAAGAAGTTAATTGGGACACTATTAATGATCTAAACTCTATAAAAGAACATCAAGACTTTTTATATAAGCTATTAACTAATAAAGATAGTTTTATAAGAAAGAAAATTATAGATCAAAATCTTGCATACTTAAACAATAGACTTACTTGGTACCTTGATAGAGTTGGATTACCACATACTGTTACATTTTTAAATGACTTAAATGTAGAAATTACACAACTTGGTCAAGACTTAGACTTTGATAACTTGTCAAGAGGTGAACGTAACAGATTAATTCTCGGATTAAGTTTTGCATTTAGAGATGTTTGGGAAAGTTTGTACCAACAAATCAACTTACTATTTGTTGATGAACTAATAGATAGTGGAATGGATACTGCTGGTGTTGAGTCGTCATTAAGCGTTTTAAAGAAGATGGGTAGAGAACGTAATAAAAACATTTACCTTATTTCACATAAAGACGAACTAATGGGTAGAGTAACTAATGTATTAAAAGTCATTAAAGAAAACGGCTTTACTTCTTATGATAATGATGTAGAGATTATGCAATGACGGATGATACACACGATTTACTAACAAAAGCATACTTAGAATATTATAAAGCTAACGAAAACTTTGAAAAACGTAAAAGTGAACGTACTAAACGTGAAGCTAGGCGCTGGTTAAGTGAAATAAGACGCTTGTGCTCTGCACGTAGAGTAGAAATCATAAATGCTCATACTGACTTCCACCAGAAACGGAAGGCTGAATTATAATACTAGTTAAGTATCTACATGGAGTGGACTTACCTAGGAAAAATTATTAAAGAACTACCAAAGGATTGTGTTGGATTTGTGTACCTTATTACAAATACAACCAACAAACGCAAATACGTCGGTAAAAAACTAGCTAGATTCAGAAAGACTAGGCCACCACTCAAGGGTAGGATAAACAAAAGAAGAAGTACAGTAGAAAGTGACTG
>VTLG01002181.1_pt1 | contig 64719 bp, 95 predicted proteins | sample 4694571 | NCBI WGS metagenome assembly VTLG01 (sample SAMN12604809, study PRJNA352737) | marine metagenome | biome: ENVO:00000447; feature: ENVO:00000209|ENVO:00000569|ENVO:01000036; material: ENVO:00002151; isolation source: viral sequences binned using virsorter ...
CCCCGCACATGATGCCACCCCTCCCCCCCCCATGCCTGCCCCACAGCCACCATTTCGCTCTGTGTGTCGCTTGGACCGACTTGCACGTGATTACGCATAAATGCCCGTGGGACGCCATACAACGCAGATATGGGGCTCTGTGTGCATCTAGCCCCCATCCCCACCTAGCACGCGGTCCATGTCGATAGTGATCTTGGCTAGGGTGTCTGTGTCTGGAACGTGTCTTGTCACGCACTCCACCAGATAGCTCACCAAATCCATAGACTGCTGCACAGTCATGAATTGCCGCAGATCCCGCAGACGCCTCCACTCCCTTTCGCTGACCTTTGTCTTGGCTTCAATTGCCTCATACATTTCTTCCCACACATGCTCTGACTCTGCTCCCTGCTCAATGATCGAGCCTAACGCCTGTAGTGCTTGATTCATCGCCCCAGGATCACCTTGCTGAATTGCTGCCTCAACGTTGACAAACTCCTGCCGCAGGGTCTGCCACATGTCAGCCGTCCCGCCGTCTTTTAGCTTGCCCATCAGATCCTGGATTCTGAGTTGCACCAGTGCTATCTCATCCCTAGCACTGAGCAAGTCTGGATCTGTCAGAGCGTCTTTGTACCGGTTGGCCACGCCCTTTGGCATGTACTTTGAATATGCTCCACCCTTCCACTTTGGATGTGCTACTCCACGCCGCGCGTTGCCCCCGCAGAACCGACAGCGGCCATTGGTCATGGCTTTGCCTCTGCACGGGAAACCTGTCCGACGTGAAACTGAGCCAGCGTCATAGCCACACATCCACGGCATCAATGCACCACGTGGGTCACCCACATTCATTGGCCCGCCGTTCCCAGGTGGGGCTGCTTCCCCTGGCCCTGCCTGCGTCAGTCCCTCTGGCAGTGGATGGCCGTTGGCACCAGCGTGGACAACAGGCTGCTGCTGTGTGTCTGGTGCGTCAATCAACTCGCCTGACACAGCATCTGGGGCGGTTTTTTCGGCTGGGGTGTCGGTTTCGGAAGTTTCGCCGTTGGCGACCTGACGTTTCATCTGTCCTTTTCCCCCATCGTCCATCCCTAAAATCCTCGCCACCCGCCCTTTTGTTATGCTTACAAGGGCTTATCCCTCACACAAGGGTTGTTAGCATGTTACCTTCCTGGCTTTTGTTCTCATATAGCCTTACGCATCTGCTTATGGTGTGCTTATGCTTTCCTTGGTTTACCCTGTGAGTTGCATTGTGTTCCATAGCACTACCGCTGACATGCAACAACACACGATCACAAGCACCGTGAGTGTTATACGCGCTAAGAATGCCGCCACGACAGCTAGGCATAGCGTTTTCGTGATCCACATCCCACCGCTCCAGCTCATGGCAAATCTAATCAAAGGATTGAACTCCATAACGCCGCCACGCTGAATCAGGGATTGAGTCAGTAGTCCATCGGCAACAGACAGTGCAAGCAGAACACCCCATGCGTACATTTTAGGTTTCATGTCATATGAAGTGCTAGGTTTGTTTTGTTAGTGACATATATGTTACTGACTCTGTTTGTGTTGTTAGTTTAGTTTATGCAGCTTGGGTCATCTCGCCCCGCCACGCTGTGCCTGATCCTTGTGATGCCTCTGCCCATCTTCCTGCTGTAAATCTTCATTGCCTTCTGCCCGACTTGCTTGCGGCCTGGAACGTCTTCGTGGCAACGTGCCCATGCCATTGGCCCTCCTCTCTTGATCTGCCGTCGCATCTGCCTGGACCTTTTGTGCAGCCGCCACAGCCAAAACTTTGGCAAATATCCCTTTTCCTTGAGGCTGCTGGCCCGAATGATCTGGACCCCTCCAACTGCTGAACCGTACATGCCCGCCTGCCACGGCACCAAATTGTAATCAATCTTTAGTGGATACTTCTCAGGCTGATCCAGATCGACCTGTTGAATCAGCTTGTCTCCATGCTTGTGTGTCGCTGTCCTGTAGTGATTGGCTGGCCAGAATAGGTTATTGTCTGGGTGTTCCCCTACAAACCCTGCGATGTGGTCCAGTGCCTTGCCGTGAATGATGTGGTCAACATCCAAGAACCACACCACGTCTGCGTCTGTGATCTGTGCGTGATGATGCCTCCCCAAACCCCTGAACAATAGTTTGTGCGTCTCCATGAAATGCGGGCGCAGGCAGACATTTGGAATAGCCTGGAACAGCGGTGCCATGTCCGCCAGAACCTTTTGCGTGCCAGGATCTTGCCTGCTGGCATACACGTCCACCGATACCTCGCACGCCCTTGGAGGGTACAATATGTACCCGCTCAAATGATACGCCAGCAATCTGCTGTATTTCCAGCAGTGCGTGGCCACCGATATGTTCACAAGCTCACCCGTTCATCCTTGCCCAAATAGCTACCGCAATCACGGCCAGCAGCCCAATCACGACAGCCAGCCACTTCCACCGCCTTGCCTTGGCAAGCATCAGCTGAGTTTTCTCAGACACCATCGCCAACCGATAGTCCCACCGTGCCTTCCACGCCTCTGTTCGTTTCCGTCTCTGCTCCTCACGCTCTTTGCGTCTGCGCTCACGCTCTGCCCTGCGCTCATCCCTCTTGCTGCTTGTTTCTTCTGGCTCCATCTTGCTGGACTCCCTGCTGTTGTGATTCACCAGCCACCGCCATGCTACCACTTGCCCAAACCAGCTGACAACCTCACGCCACCGCCAGCTTGTTTTCTGCCTCGCTGTTCAACTTCTCAATGACTGTTTTGATGAGGCTTGCAGCACCATCCTTGTCCCACACTCCGTTGATGTTCAACCGTGCATCTGGATTTGGCTCAAACATTTCTAACAGCTCGCCCACGTCTTCATTGTGATGGCCAAGATTATATGAGGGAGTTTCCCTGGGAATCAGATTGTAGCTTTCAAATCCCACTGACCGGAAAAACCAACCGCTGACCGCACTAGCCAACGTTCCGATGTTGATCCTGTCTTGCATCTTTTTGACACAGACAATGACAGAATGACCTTTTCCACTTTCAAACCCACGGGTTGCCGAGTCATACGTCATAATCGCCACCCTATACCCTGCGTCCTCTAATAGTCTCGCAATAGTGATGGCAGCAATGCCACGCCACAACAATGACGCCGCTTTGCGCCTTGCGTTGGCACATGTATCAATGAAGACTGTCAACTGCTTTGTCTTAACCGAATTTTTCTTTTTAGTCGTGCGGTAGAAATCTTCGCCCGCCCGCAATCGGTCAAAATCAATTTCGTCGCCATCTTCAGAACTCCACATCTTCTGCCGTTTGAGGCTGACCGGCTTTGGCAACTTTACCGTCTTGCGCAGCTCGCTTGTCATGTCTGCAACCATTCTGATGCCGTCCTCCCAGGGCTGTGTGGCTGCGTCACACGCTTGGCCGATGTCTTTAAAGAATCGGCCCAGAAACGACTCACTCAGTTCCGCAACTCGCCTGTCTTTGTTTTTCGTTTTTGCTGCGACGGCATCTGTCAACTCTTTGACAGAATCTGCAACCGTCACGTGGTGTTTCGTGCCGCCAATTTTCGCTGTGGTGTGTCGTAACATTTTGCCGTTCCTTGTGTGTGTTGCACCTGACTACTATCCGAATACTTCTTCTTCTGCAACTTCTATCATGGCATCTAGCAAATCCCGCTGTGCCTCCCATTCTTCATCGCATTGCATCCAGTTGCTGGCATGGTTTCGCAAATCTGTCAAACGTTCTTCGTCCCTGTCTTGTAAGGCTATAGTTGCTGCTGCAAGTAATTCGCTGACGGTTGTGGGCATTGACCAAGGCATGTTTCGGCTCCCTTTGATGTTGGTGTTAGTCGTTCAGGTTGTGTTTAGCGATGTAATTCGTGGTGGATTTGGTGGCGGCTTTCATTGTCTTGAAGTGGCGGCCTGCGTAACCGTGAATGACTTGTTCTTCGCCGTCATAATCAACTCTAACGATTAAAGCGTAGAAACTGCCGTCGCTGTCTTTGCTGATTCTGGGTTGGTATCGGTTGCTGGTCATGTCTTGTGTTCCCTTGTGTGTGCGTGTGTTGTTAAATCTCATACAAGTAATATATCGGACCGCACTATGTGATTGCAACAGCTATTCTGTAGAATGCCTCGGAATAGCTTGCAATTCAGTCAAAACACGGCTATTTCTGCAGGAAAACAGCACAAAATTATTTTTCTGTTTCTGCTGATTCCGTGGGCGCAACTGCTCCCCATCGACCATCTGGACACGCCTGATCAGCCCAGGCCAACTTGTTCAGGAACTTTTTGTTGCTCCCACACGCGCAACCGCACAGGCCGCAGTGCGTGCCCTTCAAGTGTGGACATGCCTGACAGACTCCCAGCCGCTCATCGATCTGCTCTTGGCTGGCTTTCGGTTTTCCGTTGCTCACGTGCTGCGCGTACGCGCCTGCAAATCTTGCGATACGTCCAAGTCTCCGACCAAGTTTCATGACTGCCCCCCCCCTGATGTCTGCACGTCATAGGGCCAGTTGGGGTGGTTGGTGTCGATGGCTTCCACTCTTGCGCCGCATTCCAACAACGCAAGCACTGCACGCCTCGCCTCTCTCAAATCACCAACAGCATCACCGTCATACTGGCACTTACACAGATACATCACTGCTGCCACCTGATACCCTTTGGAACCAAACAACCCACCGCACACACTGACGACATCCACAGGCAACGGCTCCAGATCATCGTCATCCTGAGTGGCCACAAAATGATCAATCATTTTGTCAATGTACCGAACAGCCTTCCGCAAATCCGTTTCGGCGTCACCCTTTCGGTCGTAACGTGTGACATACCGCATCACACTAGACGCCAATCCATCCACGCCAAAGACCTCCAAGATTGCGTCCCACGTTTCTAATTCGCCACCGCCACTGCGATAGTGCGCGCCGTCTATCATTGCGTCAGCCACTGTTGCCTCCATCCGACTGCCCGCCGTCTGGCGGATTGCGCCGCTGATATTCTTCGATCAGTTTCTGTTTGGTGGTGCTAACCCTGTGGCACCACCGACGCTTTTCAGCGTCCCATGTATACAACTCCAGCACCCCCTCATTTGAGACATGAACATACGCCATGATACGCTGCGACCCCTCTGACGGATCAGGCCAAAACTCCCCGCACCTCGGTCCACCAATCACATTGGATGATGGTGTGCCAAATGTCTGATAACCGTCCACGCCTTTATCCTCCAAGACAACCGCCACCACAATTGTCCCAAATTCATTCAATGGCGTGAATTGCATTTCATTTTGACTTTGTTTTCTCACGTGTCGCCTTTTCGCCGGTCAGCTTTTCCCATCGCTCAACAATCACGTCGCAATAGGCTGGGCTGATTTCCATACCGTAACATTTGCGGCCTAGATGTTCGGCTGCAATCATCGTAGATCCACTGCCCATGAACGGGTCGAACGCTATGTCGGCCTTGTCTGTGCATGCTCGAATGAAAAACTCGGGCAGAGAAACAGGATACGCTGCAGAATGTCCAAGGGCTTCCCTATTCTTTCCGAGTGACAACACGTTTGAGGGGTAGGCCATGCCATCACTGGATACATAAGTCGGAGCAGGTGATCCCTGCCATTGGTTGTCTTCGCCATACTTCAGATCTATATCCCTACCTTTTTTATCTGCCCACTGGCGCACTCCCTCAAACGTTCTTCGTCCCTGTCCGTGTCCGTGGCTCCACTCGTTGCACGGATGGCCACCCGTCCAATCACACGCATTGTCCGTTGCGTGCATCACACTTTCGGGCCTGAACTTGTGCCCACGTCCCCGTGTAAAATGAAATATCGGCTCCCATCCGTTCTTAAATCGGTTCACCACAGCCTTAGGCGTTCCACCGTGCGTCCATGCGTACTCATCGACGAACCACCAGCCCCATTGACGCACATGCGTCAGCGTCAAGTCTTTCACATACAGGATGCGCTGTCCTTCTTCGCAATGCTCCTTGATGTTAACGAACCACGAACCGTCATCGGCCAGATGGCTGGAGACATTTGCCTGCACCGCATTGAACCAATCAACATACTCGTCTGGATGTATCGGCTTGAATTCTGTCGTTTCATCATATTTTCGCTGGCTAGCGTATGGGGGCGAGGTAATGGCTACATTCACCACTGCGCCTGACATCAGCGTTGCCATGTCGTTGGAATCTCGACAGTCCCCGCACAGCAGCCGATGCCCTGCCATGACAATAAGATCGCCCGGCTTGGTGATTGGATCGGCTGGAGGCTCTGGCACCACGTCCGGTGGCAACTCTGCCCCCTCATCACCGCCAGAGTTGCTCATGATGTCACTCAACTGCTGCTCATTCCATCCCACCACTTCTGTGTCAACACCTGCAGTTTTTAGCTCCCCCACCAACGTTGCAAGTTTTGTGTAGTCCCACGTCCTAAACTCGCCAGACCGATTGTCAGCAATTGACCTCGCAACCGCCGCCAAGTTGTCCTCGGCCACCACCACAGCTGCAATGTGTGTCCACCCCAGCTCCATTGCTGCTGCCAGCCTTCCGTTTCCCTTGCGGACAATCAACCCCTCCTCTTGCACCACCAACGGCTGGTCCTGTCCAAATCTCTCCAGACTTCGCTTGATTGCCTGCACGCTCTTTGCGTCATGTGTGACAGTGTTGTCTGGATCTGGCGTCAGTGTGTCGATTTTCAATGCCAGCCCCCGCAGACCTTCCGCTATATACTCCAGCCCATCGCTGGGGGTTGCCGCTATATTCTTTTTTTTTCGTGCCATATTACAATTCTCCCGATTCCTTGCCGTTGCTGAACACACTGCCCGTCAATAAAAAAACCATCAGGTAGTGGCAGACCCTGATGGCTGTGGCTATTCTGCCTTGCCTGCGGTAGACGATTCCACCGCTGATATGCCACCTAGAATGGAATCTCGCTTTCTGATTTTCCATTCCCAGGTGGCCGCGCCCCCGTTCCCTCTTGTTCTGCCCTGCCTGTTGATGACACTGCCGCTCCCCTGTCGCCTAACATTTGCATTTGGATGGCTGTCACTTTTATTTTTTGACGCTTGGACCCCGTGTTCCTATCGTCCCATTCATCCATCTTCAGTTTTCCCGTCACCAGCACATTTGACCCCTTCCTGCAATACTGCTCTGCAACTTCTGCTTGTCTGCCCCACAGAGTCACATCAATAAAAATGGTTTCCTCAATGTAGTTACCGTCTTGGCCCTTTCGCCTTTCATTGATGGCCAAACCTATTTCACAGACTGCTGTCCCTGCCCCAGTGTGCTTCAGCTCAATGTTTCTGGTTATGTTTCCCGCCAACGTCACTTGATTAAAATTTGCCACAGCTTCCCCTCCATATCCAGTGAAATGTTTCGTGTCGGCTACACACCGACACGCTCTGCCTCCATCCTGAGTGAGTACCGTATGGCGTCCACATATGAATCCATATGATACCCTTTCCTCACCTTGTCTATCTGCTCCCGTTCATTTTCGTTAAGCCACAGAGTGAATGTGTGTGTGTCATGGTGTTCCCTGACTTCACCATCTGCGTCTGTGTCCTCGTATCCATTCAACTGCAGGACTGCCAGCTGTGACCGTATCGCCCAGCGCACAGCCGCCCCGCCAGTTGTGAATCCATACAACTCTTTCAGGTTGTCAATCCTACGCCTGTCTGTACGTGTGGCATTGATCGTGGTGCTAGTCCGTACTGAATCCGACTCGGGTATATTTACCCGTGGCCGCCCTGGCTTGCCCCTTGGCGTTGCTTTCTCTGACATCTGCTCTGCTCCCTTTACTTTGTGCATGTGACCTCCAGATATGTTAGTGCGACATAAATCAATTGGCAAGCAGACAACCCGCCTCACGGCGGGTGCCTGTTTCCCACACCACACATCCCTGCAACATACACCCTCCCTGGCTCACTCATTTAGCTTGCTGGTACTCCGACAGCAGGCCAAAATTCTTCGCACATGTGCGGCCAAATCCTGCTGATACGCTTTGGGAATGTGTCAAAGTCTTGCGGCAGAAACAGCATTTCCCTGACTGCCTTCCATACTGTGCGGCCATGCGTCCCGCATCTGTTCCCAGATTGTCGATAACTTCAATCAACTCCGATTTCTTTGCTCTGCCGTGCCCGTACAAATCCAGCTGGCCGTCTTCTGTAATGTACCCATAAAATTTGCTTCTCCCGTACTCGCCACCATCTGACATGGCAATTTTCCCTGCGTTTCTTCCACGTGTCACCTTTTTGAATTGCAAGTCACCATCAAATTCTACATCGTCCATCTTGCCGAACTCAAAAGTGACTTTCGGTTGCTTCAATCGCCCCTCTGTCTTTTTAAACAATTCCCACACCCCTGCTGTGTTGCACTCTGCAGCATCTGTGGGCTGGTTAGTTCTGGGAGCAGGTGCCGCTACCATTGACCGCCGCGCTTCCAGTGCAATGCGCACAGCGTGCGGCATCTGCTTGACACTCAGCGTTCCTTTTCTCTCCCACTGATCATTCAAACTCTTTGCAAACTCATCCGTCCTGCTGGATGTGTGGTCATAAAATCCAGTTGCCGTTCGCTTCAGCTCTAGCTTGATTTCCTGATTGGTCATGTCTGTTGAGTACGTCCGTCCTTTGCTGTCCGTAAATTCTCGCACAGAGGCCACCACATGCGTCCCCGCTGCCGTGCATAAGTCCCGCACCAACTGTTCAAATGTCTTCGGATCTGTTGTTGTTGTGTTCATCTTGTTGTTCCTTTTTTTGTGTGTGTGTTAGCCGAACCACTTCGCTTATTTTACATTTTCCAATTCGCTGAAGTTTTGGACACATCGGAAACTTCGGGATGGTGTGCCAACTTGTCGCTTTGAGACTTTCATAAATCGCAGATGCAAGCAGAAGTCCCCGAAATCCACATCCGCTGTGATTCGTGTTTCGGTTTGCCCTGTGATAACGCCTACCCGATTATCACTAGTGATGATGTATTGAGTGGGAAGGTCGTTGATGTTCAGGTAGTTCATTTGTCGTGTCCCTTGTGTGTGTGATGTGGTAAATGTCATGCACGTAATATATCGCACCGCACTATGTGATTGCAACAGCTAATCTCACAATTTTCTGTAAATACGCCAGAACAGGCTGTTTTAACGCAAAAAACACGAATAAAAAAAAAGCTGGTCCTGCGGTTTGGGCACAGATGCACCAGCCACACACCCTGGAACGAAAGGCCACGACAAAAGCGTCACCTAGCAGCCTCAACGCCATTGGCTGCTTTCCCTTAGACACTCACAGATTGTCCCCGCATGCGTACTGAGTACGCTTTGGCCTGAACTATCCAGGGCAGATGCCCTGGACTACACCCTTGGCATAGCCGTGGCCAAGCAGGTGGCCACAATACATTTCACACGTCACACACGTCTACTGTCAACTTCTCCTCGCCTTCACTTGTGGCACCTCGCTTGGAAAAACGCAGTGCCTTTTTAACGTGGTGCCTGGACGGCATAGCAGACATGGTAACGCGCGTTTGATTTTTGCCACGATATGCCCAGCCGCCTTCCACCCTTTCAATCACGCCGATCAATTTTAGACCGGAGAAAACATTGGTTGAATCTCTGCCGTCTTGATAGCTCACATTTGGTTTGTCCATTGTTACTCCCCCCACTTTGAAATCCTGAGCATGCCCAGTGCTATCCGTATGGCAGCAGGGCACGGCTCATAAAAACATCCCTTTTTTGCTGCGTCTTGACTATTGATCCACAGCCAATCTGGTGGATGTTCTGCTGGCCAATCCATTGCCAATAGATTCCTGCAACGCTCCACCTGAAACCCTGTAGTTAAGTCAATGATTTGATTTCTGTCTGGCAACGCCGCCCAACAGTGCATCTCTGGCATCCCCCCCTCCATCAGACTCACCATGTTGGTTGGATCATCCACGTCCCACCTGTAGCCGTACTCTGTCGATACAACTCCATCATCCAGTTCAGGTGGAACTCGTTTCCAATATGCTGACCCTGCTTGGATGACTGCACGGTGGCCCGCTTGCTCTAGTCGCAAACATGTAGCCTTTGCCCAGAACAGGCACGCCGCTGTCATATCATCGCCCGCAAACTTATCCGCCATCAAGCAACGTATGTCCTCAATCACTGTGTTTCTGTTTCCCGCTTGATGTGCTGTCCTTTGTTTTGCTTTCTTCATTATTTCTGTCCTCCAGCTCTGCCCTAATGATTCTCGTTCCAGATGGTGCCTCAACTATCACTTTAACTACACCCTTTGCTGCGCGTGCAATCGTGAACACAGCCTCACCATCCACTTTGATTGATTGGCCTCGCTTCCTTGTTAATACTAAAGCCATCCTTGACCCTCCATTCTATCATCCGACTTTTGAAAAATGGGTGGGGCGAAACCCTCATTCCGCCCCACCCCACACACAACACGCTAGAGCAATTCACCCCGAACCATCACAACTTCGTCGCTGTGCCAACCCGCAAAAAACTGTTCGTCAATTTGCCGATCAGTCCACCCAATCTGTCTCTGCTTATATGCTTTGCGGAGTGTGCGGTATGAAACGATGCGCTCAAGTCCGTTGTCTTGAATTGCTTTTCTGTACTTCCTGAACCTCGCCAGCAATTCCTGGTCAGGACAGACTTTGTTTTCAATGGCCTCGTCATAGTCCACCTCGATGATCGTGAACCTATCCATCGTTGCAGCATCCATTTGGTTGCGGCTGACATATTGACGATCAGCTCCAGTGCCGTATGTGTTCGCCGTGCAGATGATGTAGGACTGTTCGTTGCGCTCTGCCTTGGGGTGCGACTTGCGTTCTGGAATCATCATGTAGCCGTTGTCGAGTGACTGGTTTAGGCTGCACATCATGTTGTCGTCGGCAGCGTCAAACTCATCGAGCAAGTACACCCCGCCACCCTCATACGCTTTGACGTATGATGTGCCGCTGTACTTTTCTTCGCCCGTCTGGACGTTGGGTACACTTCGGCCAAAAATTTTGGCCTCTGTCAGACCGCCCGAGCAACTGATGCCGTCAAAACCCACGCCCAATACATCCGCCACTTGCTTTGCAAGCACTGTCTTACCCGTCCCCGCTGGGCCGACCAACATTGGTATTTCACCCATCGCAATGACATCTAGCACTTGCTGCAACTTTGCATGTGCTTCACCCTCTAGCCTCTGCTCTGCCTCGCCCTGCTTGATTGTGATGAATGACTCCCTCGGTGCCACTTGCTTCACCCTCTCATCCACTGCATCAGACAGCTCCACAGCTGCTTGCTTCATTTCAGCCTGCAGGAATGACGACAGTGCCTTTGTTGCTGCCTCCAGAGAATCTTGGTCAATCTGTGTCGGCTGCGCTTCTTCTGCTGCACACTTTTCAACCGCCTCCACACGTGCCTGCAACTCGGTCAAGCAGGATTGATTCCATCCCTTGTACACATTCAATCCTTGCATCACTGCATTGAGTAGCTCGCTGGCCTGTGCCGATGTGAATTCTGTGCTGTGCTGTGTTGTTGTGTGTGTCATGTCTTTTGTTCCTTGTGCGTGAGGGTGCGCTGTGTTTACAGATAAAAAAGTTGCAATTCTTCAATTGATTCGTCAGTCTCATGGTCCTCGGCGTAGATGTCATGGTCAGCCATCTGGCCGAATGATTCCTCCACGCGCTCCCACGCCTCATCAGCACATAGTCCGCTGTTAACTCGCAGATCTGCATACATTGTCCTGATGTCTAAATCACGCTGTTCAGACTTCCTATTCTGTTCGCTGACATACGCGCTAACTCTGACATTCTCCCACCTCATCCGCTCCGCTGCTTGCCACATTTGTTCCCGTGCCATGTCTGTGTTCCTTTGTTTGTGTGTGGTGTTGTTAAATGTCATGTGCTTAATATATCGGCCCGCACTATCCAATTGCAACAGCAAAATCTGGTGATGTTTTCACTTTCTTTGTGGAATGCCCCGCCCCACCCTTCAAAACAAGCTGTTTTTGCACCGAACAGCCAGAATAATTTTTTTTTGATTGTGGTGCTTTTACCTCACTTGGCCGCTTGATGGAGGCTTTGGCGGCCTCTCTCTGATCCAGTGGACCTTGTTGGATAAGACAAATTGCTCGGCACCGCCCTGCACCTGAACCATGACTCCCGACCAAAATAATCCTGACCTCTCACGTTCCTCCATCCACTGCTCATCATAGCAGCCAAAAATAAACACATCCCCCACCCACTCCCGCAATGGCACCACCTCGTACAGATTGGCCCAGCTGTGGCTGTGGCTCAACATCATGCTGGTGACAACCCACTGCCTCTCCTCCCATGTGATCGGCTTTCGGATGCGCTCATGCCACAGCAGCCGCCCCGAAAATGTCCCCAGTGCTTTGTCAAATAGCTTTCTCGGAATCCTAAATTTTGGTGTGCTAATCATGCCGCCCATCTTCATCCGTCCTTTGCAACTCACACATCACCTTGCACGCTGCACGGTATCTGGAAATTGTTGCCGAACTTATAAACCTTTCGCCAATTACTTCCCTCATGATTTTAAAAAATTGAATGTCACATTCTGCTGCCTCTCTCCTCTTGTGGTCATCCAACGGCCATCTGGTAATTGCCGAAATTCTATTTTTCATTTCCTTCTGTCCTCCTGTAAAGCATATCCCCACAGCGTCCCGTTCGTTTCTTCCGTCTGTAATCACCTGCGACCTCATACCCCATCGATTCAACCACTGGAATCACTTCACTTGCAACGGGCCAACTTGGCCTGTTGCCTGATGCCTCAACTGTTTCGATCTGAATCCATCCAACTGACTTCATCAACTCCATGCCTCCCATGATTGCGCCCAACTCGCAACCCTCGCAATCCATCCACAACCAAATCCGCTTACCAAACAAATCATGCTTGCGCGCGTATCCGTCCAGCGTGATTGTGTCCACCTTGATCTCTGTGTCCCTCGCCGCCCCACGACTGTGTAAGCTGCTGCGCTTTGGCGACCTGTAACGCATATAAAACGAAACCCGCCCGCCATGATCCTGCTGCACCACTGCTGCATTGATCACATTGAACTTGCGGCCAGCTAACTCAGCTGTTTTTGGATGCGCTTCAATGCCCCTCACGTCAACATCTGGCCACGCCTCCTTAAATACTTCCCACTCATTCCCTTCCCCCGTTCCCACCATCAGCACCACTTGCGGAACATATCCATATCTGCCAATCGTCTTGACTGATTGCCGTGTGTTTGCCTCACGTAAACGCGCCACGTCTACTCCCTCGCTTTCCTCTGCTTCAAAATTGCGATGACTGCATCGATATCAAACCACTGAGTACTCGGCTCCACTGCGCCGCTGGATGTCTGCAAGTCTGAAACCCGCACCAGCTCATCTGTACGGCCCGCCATCTTGCCCCGCCAGCACGATTCGAGCAACACTAAACTCAAACGCCTGCCAGCCTCCTCATCAGACAAATCCAATTCATGCGCCTCCTGTGCTGCGTTCCTAAACATTTCCTCAAGCCCGATTTCCTTTTCTGGGTCCACCACCAATAACCTGTCCCCAATTTCAAACCCCGGCATGGGCTCGCCATCCATTTGCCACTCAACTTTTATGTCATCCATCACGACTCCCTCATGTGTGTCCTGTTTTTTCCAAGCACCCCCCCCTTGTATATATCGTGCCAACATATCTTGCAAGATCAAAAAAAGAGGCTGCCAGAACTGGAGGAGGGGGTTCTGACAGCCTAGTGATGGCGCGCCGTTGCGAGACAAACAGCAGCGCGCCCGTGGGTATTACTTTCTACGTCGTGTCAGCCCCTCGCTTCGTTTCCATGGCGGTGCTGCCAACCGACTTGGCATTTTGGATTCATTCTGTGCCTCGCCAAATCCCGCCTCGTCTGGCCTTTTGATTTTTGTGGCTGCGTCTCCCAGTGGCTTCAGCCCCATGCTTTCCACCTGCTCTTTTGTGAGGCTGGTATCTGGCAGCGTCCACCTTCCCTCTGTCTCCCACGCTTGCTCCATCCTGCGCAAATCACACAGCAACGCCCCATCGCTGGCTGCCTCTGTCAGCATGTCCAACACGTCCCCAGCCTCTGACCTCCCTGGTGCTGTGACCACAATATATTTGTCGCCATATGGCTCCAGCTGACACCACACGTCATACCAATCATTATCCTCGCCTTCAACCCTCCCGACACCAAAACGGAAGTATTGGCACCAATCGGTCAGATCATCCAACAGACGCACATTGAATCTAGCCATCACCATCACAGCCCCACTGTTATTCACCCGTTCCAATCACCCCGCTTCGCCTCGCCTCATCGTGCTGCTCGCACATAATTATGCGCCTGATCAATTCCTTCTTTCCCCACAGCTGGTAAATCTCTGCACCCACTTCATCCCAGCCATAAATTTCACGCCTCAATATCGTTTCTTTTGGCGGCACCTCGTTGGCCAGTGCATGCACATGATCGCCCAACTCCATGACCGTGTGTGTTTCTAATTCTCTGATTCGGTCAATCGCTTCCTCGCCCTGCGTAGCAACCACCCTCTCTGTCTGCCATTCGTCCAACGGCTTTCTGCAATGTTGCCAGTCTTGTCCTTCCATTGTGCATCTCCCTCTCTTGCGTGCATATGCTCCCATCGATCCTTGCTAGTATCGTACACCCACAGGGCAATTCCGTGCCTTGCTGTGACCACGGTGGCCCTCTCCACATAGCGTCTATCTTTTGAACTTTTCAAAAGCAAAAGCAGTCCAGCATCTTTGCCTGTGCAGGCTGAATAATACAGTGCCTGACCACAACCCTCTGCCCACTTGTATCCCCAATCTGCCTCGATTGCATACTTGTCATTGACTAAATCCACCCGTGTCCCCGTTGCCAGACGCACCTCAACACCACGCTCTGGATCACAATTCAAATCAACTGCCAACCTTCTGACCCACTGCACCTCATTCAACGATTCCCCCGAACTTCCTACAGCCCCAGACCCTTCACAATGACACATCCCAGGACCACCACATGGGCAGTCTGTGCGGTGTCCATCCGGCTGCACCACAACACCGGACCCACTGCAACGGCACACGTCCCCGCCGTCTGGCGTGTTTGCAATTGTCTGGCCACCATATCCCAAAGTCGCAGCAGCAAAACCCTTCCCCCACTCTGTGGAGACTGTTGGCAACGCTTGCGACTGACAGCCGCCCGATATGATCCCCGAAACTATAACCAGCCAGCGTCCCATTTCAGCTCCCTCCGTTTAAATCCATCGTACCCGCTAATGGCGTAGCTGTCTTTTCGTCGGAGCATTCTATCCACAACATCTGCATCAACCCACCACGAACACGCGCCAATGGAATCCGGCGTATCATCCGGCCACATCGGTCCAGATACAGACCGCCCCCAACTGTTTGTAATGAGTAACCCGTGGCGACCTTCTGTGCGCAATCCATGAAAAACCATGCAGTGCGACCACGTACCTTTTGGGCCACAAAATCCATCACCATCTCGCTTTGACCGAAACCCCTGGCTTGAGCATACTGGGACTGGGTAGCCGTTTGCTATCGCTGCCTTAGCTTCATCAAACGAAGTCACCAAGCTAACAGTTTCAACTGGATGTTCTCTTGCGATGCTGTCCAGACGCCCCTTGTCATGCTTGCCGCCGCAGCCATAATTCCCCCACTGCTTTGCTTTCTTTGAACTGTAGCGCGTCAAATTGTGTTCGGAGTTGTTGGTACGCTGCGAATAATTTTTTCTAGGTATCACCCCCCAGTCACGCACCCACTTGGCTGCTGCGCCTCCATACGCTCCATCGTTCCATCCAGCGCGTTTTATCTTTCTGGCTTCCACCCTGCTGCCGCCATAGATTGGTTCGGTTGCAAAACAACCCTGCCACGATTCTGGCTCCCGTCTGTGAACGATATCCACAGCCGACAAGATGCTACACGCCAACTCCCAACCCCAGCTGACACAATCCCCAATTCCCTGACGGCCACGCTTCCAATCTGGTTGCAAGCTCAACAATGCTTTGTGAAGCAACATGCAAGGCTGGTCTGGATCTCCCATCAAATCATCCGCACAAAGTCCGAACAGGGGGTGCGCTGTCGCTGCGTCATTTAGAAAGTCTTCCACCCCTTGAGGGTCAGGGATCCATCCAGTCAGCTTGCTTGCCATATCACCTATTGCCCCCGCCCCTGCATGCTTTTCCCAACGCTTGGAACATCTGCACTGCTTCCCGCCGCCTTGCATCTGTCAAACGCTCATGGCCATCTGGGAACACACGCCCAAACACATCACCGACGATGGTGTTGAATTGTGGATATTTTGGCTGGTGCCCTGGGCCATCCTTCAACAGTGCCTTGATGGCTGTCATTCGTAAATCATGCACGTGAATGACATACACAATCTGAGGACTCTGACGCTCACCATCCATTTCCAGAATGGACGCTATGCCCTCGCATAAACCAGACAGCATTGCAGAATCCTGCCCTGCTCCCTTTAACGCCATTGGGATAGTTGCGTCAAATCCCCACGCATCTTCTTCCGTTTCAACTTCTTCCGAATTGTCCACCTCTGGCGGCTTTGGTGCTGGGGTTTCTTTGCTGCGTCTCCACACGTTGTTGCATAAAAACAACACCGTCAAAATGGCCACTGCCGCCCGCAGCTGATTGGCCTTGCTTGCCTCTGACATGCTGCCCCCTCAGAATTTTCTTACTCGGTCACCCTCAAGGAATCACCAACAATCCACGCAATGGCCACGGCCACCAACGAGTTGGCTGTGACCTCATCAATTCCCAAAGTTTCATTTGCAACCACCACCACTACAGCACCCACCGCCGTCCAAAATCTTCTCGACTTCAACAGCGTGTTGATTTTGTCAGACATGTCACTTGTCCCCCGTGTTTGATTTTGTTTCCAACGGCACATCAATGGACCTAAGCCCATCCCGCTCATACATGATAACACAGTCCCTTTTCAATGCCCACGTTCTCTGTGTAGTGTTTGGCCGCTTCCACCCCCAAACTTCAATCTGATTTCCAGCCAATACCCAGCTTTCTGCTGCTTCCCTTGTCTCTGTGCATATCTTTTTAATGCGCGCCAGACGATTTTCAAACGTGGTGACTTGCAACGCCAGCACGCCTTTTGTCCCTGGTCGAATGGCGACGAAATCAATAAAGCCAAACAAATCTTTGGTGATGTTGTATCGGACCTTGTATTCTGTCCTGCCAATCAACCAGCCCTGCGTCCTGCAATAATCCAGCGTCATTTGGTTGACTGGTGCTTTTGCTGTGCGTTTCTTCTTCACGTTTACAATCCAAACTGCCCCAAATCAATTTTCGATCTTGACGACACCCGCCCCGTTGCGGGCATTGCCCACGCTGTCTTGCTATTCTTTTCACGCTGCAACACAATCTCTGATTCCACATCGTCCCGCTGTCCGTGTGAGTAACATGTGCGCCACATCCACCCCGCCTCCACATACTCACGCCGCGCCACAAATTCGTTGTGTTTTATTTTTGTCAGTCCTGCCTGTCCACCGTCACCCATTAACACGCCGCCATTGAATGTCAGACATGCGTTTTTTGCGTCCCCCATTTCTCGCCTAACTGTTTCCAGATATTTCGTGTTCATAGCACCACCTGCAGGGCATCCCACCGTTGTCACACCAGCACTATCCCAACCGTCCCACGCATACATTCCGGCCAACATCTCTCCCCATGACTGCTCTACATCCATCACCCACACCAACGCTGCGCCTCCATTACCAGATACCCTGTCGGCTATGTTGCAACATTCCTCAGGTGCATGGTAATCACAAGCAATGATCCAGGTAAAGTTTTGTTTTGCTGCTTGCGGTGCAATAGATTTCAGCGTCACGCTTTCTAGTAGCTCTGCCTGACTTTCAATAGACAACCCGCTGGCACCAAATCCCACGCCAGTCAAAACTGCGTCAATTGTTTCGTGCTGCCGTTCTGTATCGTTCTTAAATCGCATAGGCTCCCCCTTGGGACACAATAACATTTTGGCCTGTTCGGCTTGTTGAAATCAGTCAACCATTCCTCCCGCATTGCATCGGCTCCCATGATCCACCCAACCACCTGATAGTGCGGTGCCCAGCCACTGACCCAAACATATTTCCTGTCTGGATAGTCTCCCGGCCTTACAATCAAACTCGGGTTGGTTCTCCTCACTTCTATGTCCGGCATCAAATCTGGTTGGCTCCCTTGATCCACAAGTGCCTGCCATTCTATTCCCAACGCTTTTGCAGTTGCCAGTTCTGCACATGCTCCCTCGATGTCTGCCTTCCACGCAATGCTTTCTGGATTTGCTCCAAACCTATCTGTGCCCCCACGCTTCAGAACTGAAATTCTGCGCTCACTTCCGCAGTGTATCCCCTTCCACACTTCCGCCCACGTCAATTCTATATCACACGCCATCAGACCACCCCCGATAAAATTTGTTTGGCGGCTCAATGCTTGGCATGACACCGATTGCAATGCTGTCCAGTTTGGTCACATCAAACCACGTGGAATCATGTGCGCGCTTTAGAAACAGCACTTGACCACGGTTGATAGATGGCAGCAGCTCCCCACTGCTCAACCGTATCCGATCACCATGGTGGACACGGTGGCAAATAGAACACAGCCGCGCCAGATTCCACCGGGCATGCTTTCGCCCTGATCCACCAACGATGTGGTGATTTTCCAGCTTCACTGGGCCAGCGTAGTCTGGAGCAACCTTTGCCTTTCCCTGGCACCACCCACACGACCAGCATCTGGGATGCTCACGCATGAACTGCGCAAACATGGCCCGCTGCTCATCCGTTAATTTCCTTACCACGCTTCAATTCCTCCATGACACCCAGCGCAAAATAAACAAAAGCCCACGGATCATCTGCCATCGTGCTTGCAGCCCTCACAATCCGCTGGACCCCATCTGACAGCCTCACAGCCTCCCTGTGGCCTGCTGTGTCTTTGGCCCCTATCGACTCAGCAACCCGCTGCTCGGGCGTTCTGGGGCCATTTTCGTGCATTCTAGACGCCATTTGGAAGTCTGGAGCAGTCCCATCGTAGATTTCCACGGATTTAAACAGCGTCTGCAACTCGCCCACAGATCCACCGCCCGAAAACCAGTCTGTCACATCGCCTTTGTCCGGCAAGCTAGGCAGCGAAATAATGCGCACCGTTGCAGCTGATCCATGCAACGCACCTGCCACCTCATAGGCATGCTTCAGGCCAGCAGCGTCATTGTCTGGAATGATAGCCACATTTCTGTTGCTCAACGCTGTTGTAAACTCCCGACGCCATTTCCCCGCCCCTCCAGGGTTGCACGTGGCAAGCATTCCATTAGCCCGCAATGTCTCAACATCTTTCTCACCTTCCACCACAAAAACCACACGCTTTGGATCTGCCTCATTCAACTCTGGAAGATGATACAGCACCCTCTCAACGCCGCTCAAATTCCACAACCATCCACCGTTTCCATCTGGCCGCCTCTGTCGAAAATCTTTCGGCTGCTTTCGCACTGCCTGAAATACTAGCTCCCCACCTGCGTTGTGATAATCGTAAACCGTTTCCGCTTGTGTGGTCCTCACTCCAGCTCCCTCCTGTTGATTAAAAAACTGCCTGGGCAATACGCCCAGCGCGCTTGCTATCTCTTGAAACGAACAACCTGCGTGACACGTCACAAGCAACCGCCCATCATCCCTTGCAACTTTTAAACTTAAGCTGGCTGTCTTGTCATCGTGTGCTGGGCACCTTGCTTTCCAATTCCCATCACTCGCCTCCTCCACATGGCTCAACTTTCCCACCACTTCCTGATACCCTTGAAACACCTCCCCCCCCTTTCATTACGTTCTAATATAGTTTATGGTTTTTATCTTTTAGTATGATCTAACCTATAAAGACCCTGCAGGGTCTTACAGTATTAGTTATATGATTAGTTATATCTTCCACACCAAGATCACCTTGACTCCAGAAGTCTATTGATCTGCTCTAGACTCAAGCTCTCTGCGTTTCTGACGGGCTTTGTCTGCGTGGCTTCTGCGTGGCTTCTAGTTCTATCTGTAGCCATCCTCTGTTTCATCTCTGCAGATATGCGGGCCACATTCTCCCCCTTCTGTATTCTCATGATTACTTTTGTTGCTTCGTTTTTTGTTAGCTCTCCCTCCCATGCAAATTTCTTCCACCGTAGAAATTTCAGTTGTTTGTCTGTTGCAGTTTCTGCACTTTTGATGTCCGTATAAATTTTTCCATATGCGTCAAACGGATTGACTTTGAGCCTCTCATAAAGTGCATCGGCCCTGACTTTGTTTTTCTTTGCACGCTCTGCCGCTTGCTGCTCTTTTCGTTTCTTTGCTCTTTCAATTTGTTTCTCTGCCAGCTCTAACGCCTTTTCCACGTCTTCTTCTGTCTTACGTTCGATCATGTTTTTTTGCGCCCGCTTTCGCACTTCATCCGAATAGTGCAGGCCACCCAAAACGTCTGTGACTGAAATCAATCGATGCTTCAATGAGTTGTCAACAAGGTCAGTGATTTTGATTTTCGGTTTCCCACTTTTGGCGATAGCGTCCCGCCTTGTTTCAGCTGTCGAATCTTTAAAATCCACCACCCCTGGCAGCGGCCTTGTTCCTCTGCCGAACATCTGCGTATAAACCAAAATAGATTTTGTTGGTCGAGCCATAACAATATGTTCAACGCCTGGGTCCATAACTTCCCCGGTGTCAGGGTCAACCAACCCAGGACAATCCCAGCCCTCTGTCAGTACTGCAACATTCACCAGACAGGTGATGGTTCCATCCCTAAATTCTCGCAATGTTGCGCGCCTCTGGTCTTTACTCACACGCCTTGCATCACCGCAGACCCAACCAGCCTTGACGCTGTACCGCTCATTTAACAAATGACACAACGCCTCCGCTTGATTCACGCTCACACAAAATATCAACGTTTTGAGTTTATCCGCGCCCTCCCTCACTGCAACATCTGCTATTTCATGCAGTGGCTCCTCTTGTTCCAGTATCTTCGCCATCGCAGATTTTTGTAAATCGCCCGCCACTGTTTTGACGTTGCGCAGGTTTACCGACTGCACCTGACAGACGTTGACTGTGGGGGGTACTAGCCACCCACCTGCCACAGCCTTATCAATGCCCATTTTAAATGGACACGATTCAAAGACACGGCCCAACGCTGACTTGTCTGTGCGGTTTGGCGTTGCAGTTACACCTAGCACCTTCAACTCTGGATTGCAGTTTTTCAAATGGTCAATGATGCGCTTGTAAGACTGATTCTCGTGGCTTGCGTGGTGTGCTTCGTCAATTATCAGCAACCCAAATCCGTTGAATCTTCCCAGCCTTGCTTCGTGCAGGCTTTGTTTTGATGCACACACAACAGCAGACTGATATCCCTTTGCCTCAACTGAAAAACTTGCTCCCTGTTCAATAGCTGGCAGCAGCCCCAGACGCTCATGTAGTTTCCTAGCTGACTGCGCCACCAACTCCGTGGTGTGTGCCACCATCATCACCCTGCCAACTTTGCTGATGTTTCGTCTGGCCAGCTCACAAAATACCTCCGTTTTTCCCAAGCCAGTTGCCAACTGAATCAGCGCACTACTGACAGGCTTTGGATTGTTTCCAGAAAACCCGAAACAATAATCCAGCGCGTCCAGGCATTCTGTTTGATAGTCTCGCAACCGTATCTGACAATCCAGCACATCTGGGCCAGACTCCATCCCGCCAGACGGCGGTTGTTCCTCAAAAGGGAATAGCATGCTCTGGTTCATCTTCTGGGATTTCCTCCACCTCGTTTTGTTGCGCGTCTACCACGCGCCTTTTCGATTCACTGTCCAACTGATCCCAACAAAATCTTGTAAGGAACCCGACGCCGCTGCTTTCTGGATGCGTTTCTTTTGTTGCGCCTGGGCCTCCGTGGTAGTGCAGGGGGTAATTCTGATAGACATTGTTTCTGGCTGCGTTTATGTCCACCTTGATTCGTGTGGCTGGCAAGTACTGACTCAATTCCACATCTGCCTCCAGCACTTCCAAACCACTCAATGCCTCGCCTAATTTCTTCAGGATTATGTCATACGGCTCTTGGACTGCTGCAAGCCACGCCGCCTCACCTTTTGTCTGTGGCTCTGGCTTTGGTGTTGGCATCACTGACACCGTTTTGATTTTCCCCTGCCGCAAGAGGTGAACCCTGCGCGTCTGTTCATCCTGATCCAGTCCGATTATTTTTTCAGCCTCAAACAACGTGACTGTTCCATCCTGAACCGACTTGATCAATTCCACTGACCCTTTTCCCATTACCCTGCTGGCCCGCTCTGTGTTGCGTTGGGATGCGCCTGTGACTTCTGCTGCCCGTGGTATTGTGCCAGCCAAGAGTTTCCGCATCTCTGCTGCTGCCATGCCCAACTGGCTTGGCGTTAAGTGCCTACGTGTGAAATTTAACGACCAAATTTTGGCTGCTAATTCTTCGACCTTCATTCCAGCATCGTCTGCGAGTGGTTCATATATTCGATCCACGCCCGCAGCAATGCAGGCGATTTGTCGATTGCGCCCATCCACAACCAACTCCTCGCCATCATCGCTTTCCATTGTCCGTATCGGATCCATCAACCCGCTTGTCTTTATGTCCGCAATCAAACCCTCCATTGCTTCCTCTGACATGAGAGGAAACACGCCAGCAACATCATGCCAGCCCATTTCATTTTGGGCCTGCTCCATAAACTTTTCCATTTCAATCATTCATCTGCCTCCAATTCCAATTCGGCTGTCCGTGTCTTCACTTGTTCCATCAATGCAGCTTTCTCTGACCTGTCAAAGACATCTGATTTTTTAATGCGCTCCGCCAACTTTTTTAAACTGGGAACGTCTTGCGTCTGTTGCATCATTGTCTGGGCTTGCAGAACTGCGGGTTGCACTTCAGGCTCTGCTTGTCCATGCCTGTCTGAATCTTCCAGCTCATCTGTATCCACAGGAATCATCAACCCGAAAAACAGCGCGTACTTCATCGCTGCGCTCATTGCCTTTGCGGTTGCTTTATCATCCCCGTGACTGATCCCCTCGCCCGGTGCTTGCGATGTAACACGTGAACCATCTGGGGCTATAAACGCCACCTGCAACTGCAACGTGGCATGGTACACAGTTTTTCCACCGTCCTTACGTTCCACATGGTGGTTTGTGACTGAAACTTCTGTGCAAATTCCAAACCTTGCCAGCACTGGACTGACTTGATTCAGCGCATCATCAATGCCACGGTACTTATACCGCTGGTGACTGTTTTGTTGTCCCTTCCGAATGGCTCCTATTTCTTCCGTCACCTTTGGAAGCAATTGGTAAATCTTTTCCTTTGCATTTGTTTTTGCCGCTGGCATGATATCATCCCCCTTAGTAAGTACATCTAGAATTGTAGCCGCTCCGTCCTCAATATCTTGTTTGCCCTTGGGCCACCTCGCTGCCCGTGCTTTCTCCAACGCCTTCAACTGTGCTGGAGTAGCCCGCCGCTTTACCTTTCCTGCAACTTTATCTCTTTGTCCCTCTGGCGTTTCATTTGAAACACTCAGCAACATGCTGTTGATTTCGCTCATGTTCACTTTACAAATCCCCTATTCAATCAGATCGAAAATCCCCCACCCACCTCATCAGCCCTGCCGTACTTCCGCAACGTCCAATCAGGTAGTTCAATCTCTGTGGCCACGCCATACTTTGCAGGCTTAAAATGATCCAACGCCTTGGCCACCTTTAATGTCTCGATTGTTTCACGTGTAATTTCTAGGCCAATTTTTCTGGTTGATTGACCCATCCGAAATACGTGCGTTTCGTAGGGTGGTGCGGTGTGAACAAACACCCAATAAAAATCTGGGAGATCACCATATAGACGCCGAAACGCTTCGCAATACAACGACGCCTGACAGTGATATTCCCTCGAATCAATTTCCCTCTGAAACGTTTCACGTGGTCCCGTGTGCCTCGTTGTCTTCAGATCCAACACCACGTTCCTGTCCTCGCATGACCAGTCAATCAACGCCTTGAGTGGATACCCATCAATCTCAAACTTTACCCCTAGCTCTGGCCTACCAGACCGCAGCAAGTCCACCGCCGCACGGCATGACTGAACTGACGCCAGCATTCCTTCAATCCGCTCTTGGTCGCCCGCTGACAACGCCACCATGCCGTCCAGGCCAGCAGTAAAATCTGCCAGATATTGTCGGTGCATTTTCAAACGCTTATTGATTGGCTCCCCTTCAATTGTGCTGGGCTCATATTTATACCGTTGCGCAAACAGTTTCGGCTCCAGTAGTGCGCAATGGAATGCCGTGCCGAACAGCATTTCTGGCGACCCTTCCCGCCTGATGTCCCCCTTGATGTATTGCGACTCGTACAGCTGCAACGACTGCCTCGCCGTCTTCAATGTGCTGCTGCTGTCCCGTGTCCTGTCGCTGTGGTAGTCGTCGTGTCCAACCTCCCACAGCTCCCCGTTTAATTCCCCGCCCCACTCGCTCATGTGCTTACCTCCTCCGTTTGAAACTCCAACGCCATGGCAACGTTGCCACGGTACTCCATGATCCCTGTGTGTGTCATCGGCTGCGTCACATCCATCCAAACTTCCCCGCCAGCTTCCCTCCACAACTTGCAAAAATGATAATCCTCTGACAAGTACCGCTTGGACTTTGGATCATAACTTGTTTCAAAAAACAGCCAAAAATTATCATTCAACTGTGGATGTATGTGGTCGTGCCAGCATGTTGACCCATTTTCACAATGTAGCTCAGGGTATGATGCGCACATCTGATTGACGCACTCCCTATTGATGATCATCAACCCCGTCCCAACATCGTCCACCTTGCAAAATCCGTCCTCTATGTCCATTTGTATTATGTCATCGGCGTCTGTCTGTGCTGTAAAGCAGTAGGTCAGAGAATTTGCCACCACCTCCTCGTTGGTCTGCGTTGATGCAGACGATTCCCGAACCCGCCCAATGTCTAAATCCTTCAACGGATAGCATCCCGCTGCAACGCTGTGGCCGCTCTGTATCAATCTCACAATCAGCTGTGGATTGAAATGCAAATCACTATCAATAAAAAGCAGGTGTGTAAATTTCTTCTGTGCAATAAAGTATGCCAGCAGCCCATTGCGCGCCCGTGTGATCAAACTTTCACCCGCTGGAGTACACAATTCCATACCACCCCCCAGCGTCCGAATCATGTGGCTAGCAGATACAACGCTCCGCAAATACCCCTCTGTGACCCGTCCGTCATGGCATGGCGTTGCCACCAATAACTCCACACCACTCAGTGGCTTCCCCGTCAAACTGTGATCCATTGTGATTGCCGTTCCTTTCTGTCCACCGTCCATCTGTAATAATCCCCCATCGGATTGACCATAGGCTCACATAGCTCTGTTCGTGTAATGACACACGCCTGATATTGGCTCCTTGTATATTTCCCACCGTCAACAAACGTATCACGCGCGTATGGCACATGGTCCGTCTGATTCTGAAAGAACACATCCACTGCGCCAACTTCCACATCCTGCTCCAACGTCTCATCGGGCAACGCCACCCAGATAGAATTTTCATCTTTGTTTTTTGGCCGCGCAAATTTTAACGCAATCGGGAACACTGTCTGCCTCCCTGCTGGGACACTAATTGTCACAAATGTCTCAAGCTCTGTTTCAGTTTGCGGACTCCATCCGGTGTCTTCCATCATCGACGCTTTGCTGTGGTAGACTCTCACCTCTGGTGCATGTCTCATCATGGCATAGGCTTTGCCAGATGTATTGTTTTTTGGCTCTGGCCTACCAGCTGCAAATGCTTGCCACAAATTATGTAGCCACGTTGGATAATCAAACGGCAACACTTCCGCTGCGCTCCCATCGATCCCGACAACTACACAATTCCGTGTCCACGACATCAACGACATTTCCATGATGGTGAACTGCCACTGGCCATGGCTGCGACCAAATACAGTGACACGCCTGAGGTAATCAACCGCCTGCCGATCCACAAAGTCAAACACTATTCACCCCCCTCCACTGATACACTCGTTGACATACGCGCACACGATCATTAGACACATCATTGCCAACCCACCGGCCTCAACAAACTCGCCCAATCCCATGTCTTGCCCCTTTGCAAAATTTATCGTTTTGTGATTCTGCGAACCAAACCCGACAGCATCCCGACCAAGGCACAACCAGACCCAACTGTTGCCGTGAACCCTGCGACGAAACCCAGCCACGTTTGACCCCACCAACTCGCAACGCAAAAACCAACATACGTTGCTGGCGCACTCACGCACAACGTAACCAGCGCACACGCCATAACTAAAATGCTTCTGTCATCGCTCCCGCGCAGATTCCCCTCCGATCCTTCCGACTTCAGTTTGGCGTTCTCCCACGGTTGCCTGACTTTCTGCGAGAGCCACAGGGCATCCCAGACTTGTGAGGCACTGTCGGAACCTTTGCCGTTCTTCTTTGCGCACATGCTGCTCCCCAATCACCATAGTTATCGCCCTGTCTCCACTGACTGACCGCACACGCAGCATACTGCCAGCCAGCCCTATAACCTCAAACTCTGTTGCCGCGCCGTCGCACATTAAAATAAACACATCTGGCTTGGACGCATCTACTCCAGACGGCGGCATCGGCCACTCCACATTCAGACTGGCAAGTACATCCTGCGCCGTCTGGTCATTGTTAAGCCACTCGACAAACTGGACGATGGGCAGCGTTGAGCCAGACCCATCGATGAAAAACATCTCTGACCCCCCCGGTTGCACTTTCACCAGCTTGCTTGCAGCCGGATCATATCCGCGCGCCACCAGCCCATTGCCCAACTCCATGAGCGTCTGCTTTAAATCCATCACGCCCCCTCCCCAGCTGACGATTCCAACTCCATAGCTTGCGACTCTGTGACGCTGGCCCAGATGTGCCCGCCGGAATCTTTCACCAGCCACATCCCTGGGCCGTCTTGCTCAATTGTTACGTGTGCATGCGCTGGCACTGACACCGTAGTTTTCTCGCCTTGCTTGATCTGGACATCCCATTGCAACTGCATCATGTAGCTCCCTTGTGCGTGTCGTGTTGTTGAATGTCATGCAAGTAATATATCGTCACGCACTATCTAATTGCAATAGCTGTTTGTGGGGGATTTGACTTTTTTGTTTTGCCGCCCGCAGAAATAGCCGTTTTCCTGCATATATGGGGCAATTTTGAATTGTAAACTTTTTTAAGTTTATTATTTTTTGCTGCTGTCTGGCGGTATAACGACCATTTCCACGCGCCCGTCTGGGCGATCACAAAACAGCACTTGGCCCTCCACGCACGGTCCACTGGTGCTGAAATGCTCATCTAGGCCAGATCCCTCCACGATCAGCTCCACGCGCCCGTGCCTCATGTCATCATAGCTTTGTGCTATCGACATGATCACTTGGCTTCCGCCGAGATTTAGCGCGCTCTCAATCACATCCAGAGGCATCTTGCAGACTGCGCGCTTGCGTGTCATAGCAGCTCCTCCAGCGGTATTACTTGCTCACTATGTGTCAGCCAGAATGCGGCCTCTTGAGTATGATCGTGGTGCTTGCCGTCCTCGTCTGCTTCGTCCCACCAGTTTCTGCGGTTGCCGGTATATCCATCCATACCGACTGTATAAATCTTCATCGACAACGTTGCAAACTTGCTTGCCATAACCACCCCTGAACTGGGCGCGTCCACACCATTCACATCTCGCAAAAACACAGCATCGGCGTGGAACTCTTTCGACAGACCCTGCGGAACTATTCGCACCAGTTGTTCCGATCCTTGTGGCCTAACGGTCCCGCTCATATGCTCGCCAAGCACCCACGTGGATGTCTTGCTGCCGAGGAAATTTTCCACTCCCTTTAAGTGCTGATAATAATTGTTGAACCTTACCACCTCGTCAAACAAATCAATCAGCTCTCCAAAAGGATGCTTGCACGCTGATGGTCCGTTACCGACCAGCACAACTGTTGGCGAGGTGCCCCGTATCGTTTTCATTATTTGCGCAGCATTCATTCCGCTTTGTCCTCCTCTAATTTTCTCGCCAAACGGTCATCGCCAGATGGTGTCCATTCAGCTATTCCCGCCAAATTCATTTCCACCGCCCGTTGATACCATGGCCACCATATCGGCAACGCAACTTCCCGCAAGTGCTTGCGACCATGCAAATGCCACACAACCACATCGTCTTTGAACTTTCCATAGATTGGCGAACAGTTCCACCTGTCATCCACTAAAATCACACCATGGTCACGGATTAAAAGTTGCGCCGCCATTTCGTCTGCAATGAACCCAGGATTGGATTCTGTTGTCGCCATCCAATCTGCGCCAAACAACTCCGCACGTTCACCCTTTGTAAATGACACCACGCCTGTGTTGATTGCAGGCAGAGGGTGTGTTGTCTGGTACTCCACCTCGTCTGGCATGACTTCCTTCCATCGCAACAGCCTCCGTTTCATTCTGCCCCCATTCGTCTGCCAGCCTGCAAACATGGTTAGCCATGGCCTGCCACCATATTGCTTACCAAATAGTGAATCAATGGGTTTTGCAACTATCGTGTCAGCATCAAGATACACCGTTGAATCATAAGGGCTTGCAAATACAATTTTCGGCTTGTTCATGTATCCCGTGTGCCGACCATACACCTGCTGTTTGCTTCTGAAATCAATCCCATCGATTGGGTCCAACCTTCCGTCTTTCTTAATCCTATCAAACATCTCCAAAGCAAGGTCATCACCCAACAGCACAGACACTGGGCCATCGTACACCTCACGCAATGATAGCAGTGAGGTGACAGCCACATTCCAATGCCGAGTACCTAGCAAATAATAAAGCACACCCTCCGTCATTATGATCCCCCTTACCTTATGGCATCCATCACCAAACTTGTGACGTGGACATCTCGCCACTCCAACCACTTCCTGTTTCTTCGGTCATGCTTGGGCGTGCGTTTTATCAATCCATGCGCTGCGTCCAACTCACGCTCCACAAATTGATATCCTGCTCCATCCCCTGACTCACTCCCTGCGTGTGTCCAATAGTGCATCGGCACGACTCGCCCAAATCCCGCCGCTGCCAGCGCGTCTCCCATTTTTCTGACACACCAAACAGAGTGGTGGTGTGGCGACCTGTCCACGCCCGTCAACCGATGTATCTCATTAAGGGGATGATTCATGTCTGGGACTGCCAAACGCAACACACCCCCCGGCTTTATGATTCGGCGGCACTCCAGCAACGTCTGCAGCACGTGCCTATCTTTCATGTGTTCCAGAAAATGTTCTGTCATGATTGCGTCCACGCTCTCATCGGGCAGCGGCAGAGGAAGTGGGAACACATGCCTATACCCGAATTCACATTTCGGTTGACTGTCCACCACTTGCCACCCCTCCCACCGCCGCTTTGGATGTCCGTTTGCTTTGCCGCCAAGATTCAACTTGACCTTTCCAGATATAGCTTTTAACTCGCTCCATTCCATCCTCGCAATGCCCCCCTTCCATGCTTCCATCCCAGACGCTTGAAATTCAACGTGACATATGGCCACCCCATTCGCTCTGCAACATACCATAGCAACGTGTCTTGTGACGCACAGGGCAAACGCTGCAAGCTGTCCAAACATATCATTGACCACACAGCACGCGCAAAATCTACAGTGCCAAACATGATGAATGATTGAATCCGCCGATGGTACACCTTGTCTTCTAAATCATTTGGCAGCTCAATCAATGGTGCCTCATGCTTTGCCAACGTCGGCACTCCATCCGCCCAGCTGTTGAGCTGCGCAATAAAACGGGATGGCCTCGTAAACCCCCACCGATGCGACACAAACGCCCGCCCACTGTTCCACCAATCCCTCTGCACTGCTGCCCCTCTAGACACGGCCACGGCGTCTGTATCTAGTTTTAAAAAAAACTGGGTTTCCACTTGCGCCGCTGCCCACACCAACGCCGTCAACATTACCTCCCTTTGGCTGGCACCAACTCCACGCAGATGTGTACCGTCAAACATCTGCACGCTGTGCGATGGATGGCCGAACTGTTTGACCTTTGCTTCCCAGTACGACGCACTTCCCTGCCCGCTGTCGCACACAAACGTCATTGGCTGTGCCATAAGGTCTGGACGGTATTTCGACCACGACTGGTAGCTAATTTTTAATTCCTGAAAATGCTCATCATCCAGGCCAACAATGGTGGTGAACTCCCCACTCAATGGACACCCCCCTTGCTGAATCGTTCGATGTCTTGCGGCTCCACATTCTGCCCTTTGGATGGTCGATACAATTCGACAGCCACCGCGCTGCTGTCGCTTTCATTTATAAATTGATGGATGACCATTTTGGGAATCAAGATTGCGCCAGATGATGGCGTCATGATTTCCGTATTTGGTGCAGCCGTCATCAAGCACTCATCTTCCGACCACCCCCACCGCACAGTCAATTCCCCGCTAATCATTAAAAACAAATTGTCCTTGAATGTGTGGCGATGCACCGAACAAAATCCCGTCGGCCTTACCCTTATCAATTCCACTTGCACCTTGTCCGTCAACGCCAGTCCTGTGGTGCTGCCCCACATCTTGGTCCTATGTCCCGTCATGTTTTCGTTTCTCCGAAACCACTTTGCTGTCCCGTTCTGCCATTTCTTCTGCCGTCTTCTTCCCCATTCTCACAACGTTATCGCTGCCGCCAATAGCGTGCATTTTAAAATCATAGATGCTATCCACAATCTGCTTTTCACACATCGGCAAATCACCCACAGGGAATTGGTTTGATGCGCACCCATAATTCATCTTCCCGTCATCCCATGACCATACAGCAATCAAGTACTTCTTGGTGCGCTGGGCCTCATCCATCCGCTCTTTCACATCGGGATGCTCCAATGGCCCAGTGCCAAATCTCACGATTCGTTTTTTGGACGCTTCATCACCCAGATGCAACACGTCCCCCATCATTTTCTCCATCTCCATTGCGTCTTCTATGTCAGTCATTTTATTCCTCTCCATCGCTTCCCGTGGAATTTGGTTCATCGTCTCCCTCGTCATGACTTGCGCCATACCAATTATACCCCGTCAACTCCTGTGGAATGATTTGCGTTGTTGATTCAATTGCATCACCAAACGACATAAACGGGAACACCGTAAGCCCACTGTCTTTGTTGCAGTTCCACACTTCAAACCCTGCCGCATCAAATACTGGTTTCAACGCTTCCATCATTGGTGTCATTTTCTGATAGGATGCGTTGTTTGATGCGTACACATTTGCCCCACGAGTCATTGGGAAATGGTACGGCTGCGCGCTGTAGTCCCACTTCCAATCACAGCCAAGCAGGAACACCCGAAACGCGCCAAGCCAATAGCACATCTTCAGCGCAGCAAACATTGTGGACAACACTGGCTCCCAGTCATTGTGCGCCCGACGTGAATTTCCCCAATTTATTGTCGGCTCTGATAGAAATGTTGGCGGATTGAAAAACGTATTGCGCTCAAACCCTACCACCCCTGGCTGATACTTGACTTGCTCATAAGCCGAGTCAATCCGACCGCTTGGCCGCCGTTCATATATTTCGTTCCACAACTTTGGCTTTGGCAAAAAACACAGGATTCCTGGGTCACGCCAAATGGCATCATGGAATTTGCGCGGTGGGTCACCACAGATAAACATTTGCGTGCGGTGTGTCAGTGCTGCATTGTTTACCGCCATGCTTATGACGCCGCGCTTGTCCAGCAATGACAGCTCCAAACTTTTTACGCTTGGCCCGCCCAACAGCAAGTAAATATCTGCCCCATAATACAGCCCAGCCATGCCCCCGACTCTGCCGCTCCTGTCACAGACTGTGGCTGGGTCTGATTCCCAAATCGACCGCACACCATCTGACCTATTGGACCGCATCATCTGCCGCCACTTCCTGCCGTCCCTGCGGTTGCTTGGCTTTGGCGGATTATCGTATGGCGGCTGTCTTACTTTTCTGGCTTTTGCAGATGCTGCCGCGCCTATTTCCATCTGCCGCGCATAGTCTGGACAGCCCGCACAAAACTCCAACGTGGTGTCTTGGTGTGCCGAATGGTTGCATCCATACACATAGTATGAGCTGCCATCTGTCAACCTGCGCTCACACAACATTTCCCTCAAATGCCGACATGACGGAACCCTATCGGTGGCTCCCATTTTGATAATTCCTCCACTGTTCGCACTGCCACAGTTGAGCGTTCCACCGGAATGACTGACACGCTCAAACCGTTGTCAATCCACTCCACCTGCTCTAGCTGTTCTATTGCTGCCATGGGGGACTCAGGCATGGATGCTATGCGCTGCAAATGCTCGCATGTGTACCCATATACGCCCAAATGTTTTGATGCCCCCGCCAAATGCTGCCGACTAAAATATAACGCGCGCCCACTCTTGGACACCACCACTTTGACTTCTGCTGGATTATACGTTTGCAGTTTCTTTGCCAGACTATTTTCCAATGGTCCTGCCAGCGTACTCAACTCACCAGTTTCCCACACTGACTTTGCCAACTTGTCAAGGTATTTGCTTGGCATCCCCGGCTCTGTTACGTGTAACCCTACCACTACTTCTGCACAGTTTGCAATTTCTTCCACTGCTTCTGCAACTCTATGACAGCCGTGCCGGTGTCGTGTTTTTGAGAAGAATCCACGCACGCCCCACGCCTGCACCACGTCCAGCACGTCTTTGCTATCCGTTGCCACTATGATTTGGTCAAAGTCCCTGGCTTGGCATGCTGCCTCGTATGTGTGGCGCAGCAGTGACTTTCCGTGTGTCTGTTTCATCGGCAACCCGCCGTCAATGCTTCCACCGCTGTAGGCCGGTATGCAGAGTACGTTCACGCATCCTCCTCCGCAACTATGGACAAGTGCCAGCAGTGGGTGCGCAACTCTCTGTTGAGTATGCTGGGAACCCAGGAGGACCATCTGTGTCTGGCGCGCAGCAATAACAGGTGACATCTGTGCAAGCCATATTGTTCCACCAACTTGAACCATTCCACGTCCATTGGCACACACCGCCATCTTCGCAATCCGGCCCCACCACGCTACTGCTGGAACTGGTGGAACTGCTGGAACTGGTGGAGCTGCTGGAACTGGAACTGCTGCTGCTGGAACTTGTCGAGCTGCTTGAACTTGAGCTGCTTGAACTGGAACTTGTCGAGCTGCTTGAACTGGAACTGCTGCTGCTGGAACTTTTTTCATCGCAACAGATGTCAATGCAATCATAGCCCTCTTGGACACAGCTCAACGTGGTGCCCCCCCATGCCGTCTTTGCAATTTTCACCCGCAAATAGGGAATGCACAAATTCGGTCCGTGGCGATATGCCGTTGGCCCATACAGCAAACAACCCTCCCCTCCACTCTGTGAACTGGAGCTACTGGAACTGGAGCTGCTGCTGGATGTGCTTGAGCTGGATGTGCTTGAGCTGGATGTGCTGCTTGAGCTGGATGTTGACTGACTGCTGGAACTGGAACTGCTGCTGCTCTCATCTTCGACTGGCAGCCTTACATAGGTGTACCATTGCCCGTTGTGGAACCACGCCGGAATGATGGTGTCCTCTGGAATGTACTGCCCCCAAATACAACCATGGTGCGGGTTGTAGTACTCTGGGTCTGGCAATTCGCCCTGGCCCTCGATTAAATCACACGCTGTCTGAGAATACAAATTGAACACGTATCCAGTACGTGTCCTGTGACCCGCTGCTGCCACATGCCCGCCATCTGGCTCTGATGTGTCCCTCGTCATTTGCTCCGACCAACTCAGATAGTGCAGGGTCACGATAAAATTGTTTGCGTTGTGATCCGTGTTCGCCTCGGCTGGCGTTGTGTAATCGGTGGACAGGTGTTCGATGGGAAAGCAATTTGCTGCTGTGTTGGTCGGATAGACTCCGTGTTCACTTTTGCACGTCCGCACGTGCCTCATCGTCACTTGGCTGGTGGGTATCCATTTGCCACTAGATTCATGGAACCAGATTGTCATCCTCTGACCTGGATCCACAACCAAATGTCTGTATGCGTCAGCTACCTCGTAAAATTTTATATTGTCGTCACGCACCCAGCCCCCACTGCCCCAATTCAGTGGATACGCATAAATGCCGTGAAGAAAGTCAGACGACTCCTCCACGCCTATCCCCATGGGACCAATTTCAACCAGCCTCAGCTTTGCAGGCGAAGACGGTGCGTGCATGTCGCCAGCCGCATTGCTTTTGACCTGCTGGTGGTTGACGATGTTTGAATTTGATGTGACCATTGACTGGCGCACCAAATCGTTCCACTCACGCGCTGATATCTTTTCGCCAACCGCCTTGCGAGAATCTGGCATCTTGCCCACTGGCATACCTTCAGCCCCCTAAGAATGCCTGAACAAATTGATGAAATCACCCGTTTGGTATGCGTTATTGCCGCCCGCAAATTCTAGCTTTTGCCAGCTTTCAGTCTTCGGCACATAGAAATGGTTCCAGGTCAATGGACTTGGTGCGTCCAACGGCTTGGCACATCTGTGGGTGAATCGGTAGTCCAGCGTCCACGGTTCCACGCTGCCCGTGGTGAATTCCCGTTGGGCATCACAGCCCAAAAACATCAGCGTTTCACCGTCTGCGCCAAGCCAATTTGCTTCGTTGACCTTGCCGATGTTTCGGTAGATGGCCGCAAAAGGTGGATTCAACACTTTTTTCCAAGTGAATTGATGTTCAGCCGTTGGCATTAGAATTGTGATTGGTGCATCTTCGTCGGTCATTTTTTTGGCCGCCTCAACCGCTGAAGCTGAAGCTGACCCAGACGTTGATGCTGGTGTTTCCAAAACCACGTTGCGCCCTGGTACAGTCATCATTTCCGCACCAATGGAAATGCGGTGCGTCAAAAATGTTTCAGGATCATCGTTGTCCTCCTCTGGCTCCTCCTCCTTGTCTGACACCTTGTAAGACACTTTCATTTTTGCCCAATCAGACGCATCAGACGATCCAGTGATGCCCGGTTCTTCAGAGAAAAATGGCGTCAAATCAATGCTGTCCACTTTCAAATTTGTGTCATACCTAAACGCCCACCGTGGCGGCTGATAGGCTATGCCGCCAATCAATATCGGCTGCGGCATAATCTCATCGCAAAAGTCAAACGCATGCGCCCACGGAACCATCCAAGTGTCCGTTGCCGCTGCGGTGTCTGTGGATTTGTTGTATGTCGGACTGCCCCCCAACTCTACATACAACCCGCCTGTTGATGTGTATGGCATGTGCTAACCTTACTGTGGTGCTACTAGCCCACCCCCTGTGTTGGCCTGGGCTGCTTCCAATTGCTGTTCTGCAATTTCATTATTCGTTTCCAGCAGCCCCGCCATCTTGTTGATGTCCTTTGCTTGCTTGTCGTCCCTCGCTTTGTCGTCATCTTTCAGCAACGCTTGCTGGAGTGAACGGCCAAATTCTTGGATGCCCTTGAAACCAATCTCCGGCACAATTTTGGTTGGTGCTGCTTTCACCGCACCACCCTTCCCGTCTGCATCTGCAGCAGCGTCCTGCGCATCGGCCACGTCATCCTCTGCTTTCTTTCGGGCATTTGCTTCATCTTCAATGTTCCGCTTCCTGTTGCGTGCCCGTTCCATGTCACCCATGATTTCAGCTTGCCGCGCTTGGCTGTCTCTGATCTTCTGCGCGCGCGCTGCTTTCGCTGCCTCAACGTCTGCAACTGCTGGCTGCGTCCACTTGTCTATTTCCTTCCCAACCGTGTCGCCAAATGCTTGCCCTTCATCTGGCATAGTTTCTTTCATTGTGCGATCAAATTCACTCTGGAACGCTTCGCCTAAACCTTCACCGCTCCCCTGTCCCGTGATTGCCGCCCACGCTTCATCTGCAACCGCAATCATTCCATTGAATGTGGCTTTAACATACGCCCAAGCTGATTGCATGTAAAATTTGCTGGCGTTGTAGATTCCTTTGAATACGCCTGTCACCGCTCCCAGAAATGCCAACGCCCCAATGCTCGCATACTCAAATCCGCTGGCGATGAAATCCCAAATTTGCGTCAACCACATGTGGCTGATCTCTTTGATTAGCTTCCACGTCAGATTCCAATCCGCCGTCAACACGCTCAACAGATCCAAAATGTCACCAATCCAGTTTGCAAACGCAGTCCATGCCCCTGTCACCGATGTTGTGAATGTTGCCCCAAATAATGTTTTCCACACTGCCCCCATCGACTCTGTTAACAGTATCCACGCACCATGAATAGTTTCAAATGTCGCCGTGATAAACGCCATCCCCAACTGTGCGACATTCTGAATCACTTCCCACGCTGTCTGCCATCCCGTCCTGGTGCCTGATACGTTGCTGTCCATCATGTCTGTGAATTGCGTCAACTTCTGCATGATCACATCCACTACCGACAGTGCCTTGGCTTTAATGCTCTCCCAAATAGGCAGCAGCACGTCACCCAACTGAGTGCCTAACTCTTTGACCTTCTCCCACAGTTGCTGCAATTTGTCCCACACCTTTTGCCCGGCACTGACAAACGGCTTGGCCCATTTTTCCCCAGCCTTTTGTGCGTCATACAATGTGAAGACAAACATGGCCAGTGCTGTCAACAACGCAGTCCACGGGTTGCTCATCAATGCTTTTGTGAACACCTTTGAAACCATTAAAATTTTGGCTGCCAAAAACGGCAACCCAATTTGCAAAGCACCGACACCCGCCACCACTCCAGCAATCCGTGGCAGCAAATCATTGTGTGCCTCTGACCACCTGCCCAGCCACATTGCAGCCTTGGCTATTGGGTCCACCAAATCAATCAACGCGCCAACCATCGGGCCAATCACAGAAATAGACAAATCTTCAAACATCGCCGTCAGCCGCTTAAGCTGGTTGGCAAGGCTTTGCATTTTTTTGTTTGCCATCCGTTCCATTTCGCCACCAGCTTCTGCCAACGCGCCACCGTACTCCCTCGCCTTGGCCCCTGATTCGATCAGCATGTTCACGGCATTTTTCGATTGGCGAGAAATGCCGTCTTGCAAAAATGCGGCCATCCTCTGCTCTGGCTTCATGTGGCCATAGGCTGCTGTCAGCTCATCAATCAAATCCACCATGGGTCTGATCTCGCCCCGACTATCAAACATGACTTTGTTTAACCGCCCACCAGGGTACTTTGCCGCAGCCTGACCCAGCCCCTCAATTGCAGTGGCAGCCAGAATGCCAGCGGTGGCACCCTTCTTGCCCTTGTCCGCCAAAATCAACAGCATTGTGTTCAGCTCTGACATCGGCATCCGCACGCCTGCCGCTGCCGCACCAGCCTTGTTTAAAATTGCCTCACCCAACTCCTGCACGCTAGTGTTGGCGGTAACACTTCCCGCTGCGAGTTGGTCGCCAATCTCCACCATTTTTTTGATCTTTGCCTCGCCCTTCAACGCACCAAATCCCAGCGCACTGATGGAGTCAGTCAAAATGTCTGAGGCAATAGCAGCGTCCATGTTCCCTGCGATGCCTAGCTGGACAACCTTGTCCATTCCCGCCATGGACTCCTCGGCAGTGAATCCAGCCAACCCCAGAAAACCCATCGCCTCCGATGCTTTGGTGGCACCCACTCCCCACGCCACGCCCACATCCCTTGCCTTCATCGCTAACTCATCAGCCGCCTTCCCTGCTACGTTCATGGCGGTGGTGGCTTCAATCATTGCCGAATCAAATTCAATGGCTTTCTTGGCACCAGAAACAAATCCAGCACCCACAGCCATCGCACCCATGGCCCCTGCCATCGACTTTGCAAATCCAATCATGCCGCCACCCAGGCCAGCCGTTGCTGCTCTGCTTGCTGCCCCCGCTTTGGCAGCTGCTATGGGTAGCGTTGCAATTTGCGCTTTGGCAGCCGCCACCCCAGGACCAATTCCTGCTGGGAATGACAGGCCCATTGTTCTTGCTATCCGACTCAACATGCCGGATGATCTGGTTGCTGCTACCGGCAACCCTTGAATCTGTCCCGATGCAGCCGCCACTCCTGGGCCCACGCCTGCTGGGAATGCCGCACCCATCTGCCCCGCCGTTCCGACAGTTGCGCCCCTTGCGGTTTGCAAATCGCCCATCAGCCGCGCAGTGTTGGCTCTGATAGCCACGTAGGCTTCTGCAACTTTGGTTGGCATGCTATCACTTCCTTTGGACTGGCCTGTACGGTGTCCGCTCTACTTGTTCTGGGGCTGCTTGCTTGCCCGTGGGAATGTATCCCATGGCCGATGCCTCATCAACTTCCATCTTCTGCACGCCGCCCAAATCTTTCTTGTCGCAAATCATCATCCGTGCTTGGTAGTATGTTAATTCTCCAATTTGATTTGGCGTCCAGTTCCATCCCTCTGCCATTTCCCGAAACAGCGACCGCCAATTCATTGCCTTCTGTTTTGCGCCCTTGCCCGCTTCCCTTTTGTTTTCACGGTTGCGCCGTTTGATGAAGTTTTGGATGCTTTCGCCTTTTCTGGGCCGGTACTCCGGCCAGTCGAGTTTCCCAACTCATCCAGTCCAGAGGTGACATCTCTCTGCTCTGCGAGCTTTTCCAACTCTTGCTGACCCATTTTGTTGATGACCTTTTCCGCATCTTCTCGGGTTAACTCTGGGTGGTTTTTCCGCAGTGACAACCACACGCTGAATATCACGCCCTGGCTGCTGTCCATCCAATCAGCTATCTCTTGGGATGTCGCCTTGTTCACTGCCGTTGCGTCTTTGTACGCCTGCGCCAGCAATTTGTCGTAATCTTCCTGGTCAAGCAACTCCCGCATCTCTGCGACTGCTTTGATTGGATTGGGCTTGTCTTTCAAGTACTCTGATTCCAGCGTGCCCATGTCCTTCAGCGTCAATGGCTCCATGATGTATGTCTTGCCATCTAGCTCCACCGTTGTTGGTGCAGCAACCGCCCTCGTCAATCCATTCGCCATTCCCATAGCCCCCGTAAAACGTCAAAAGTGAAAGCCCAACGCTGCAAACGTCGCAGCGTTGGGCCGTGTTATTTGCGAAAACCAAACTACCGCAACTTTTATGTAATTGCGAGATTCGTTCCACTATGCTCCTTGCCGCATGCTTCCCAGTCCGCTGAATAACTAATCACGTCACCGTCATCAACGTCGCACTCAATTGTCACTGATGTTAGCACTGCGCCTAGCGTCCATGTCTTATCCGCCCCTGTCATTGCTAGTGCAGTTACAATGTCCCCAGCTGCTGGAATGGTGGAGTTGCATTTGCCAGAAAAGCTGCCTGTTGCGTCTTTCACGCCAAGCAGCCGTTGCTTAAATCCAGACGACTCTGACGAATGCCACGCCGCAGTGCTTTGCGTCATGTTAATTGACCACGATGTGATATCCGTTCCGCCATTACATGTTCCGTCTTTTCCCGACATGATCGCCATAGCTATTCTCCTGGGTACGTTGGTTGTTGACTTGGTTGTTGATTTATTTTACGCACTACGTGCCACGATGTGAACATCATAAGTACACGCCCCAGACGCTGCTGCAAAATTTAGCTTGTTGCTGCTTGCATCCGTCACCACATACGCTGGATCAGCTGGGTTGTATATCTGCAGAAATCCGCCCGCCCCTATGGCATGCGTGCCACTTGCGCCCAACAGTGGGGTCCAGCCGTTTGATGCCGATGGTGTTACTGTCAACACGCCTGGACCGGCGTTGTAGATGATCATACCGACCACCTCAGCTATCGCCCACGCTTGGCCGGTGGCGTCTAGCCCTGCCCCAGCTCCAATGTCCCTGGTTCCCAGATCATATATGTCCAGATCTTCATTTGCCGCATCTGCAAGCAACCTGCTGTATTCGCTCCACGCCCTGTCTGATTGGCCTGCCCCTGACCCTTGCCCAAGAGTAGCCGACAACGCAACGCCAACCGTAACAGATGCCACCTTTGTTCCGTCACTCAGCACGTTGTTGACGCTTGCCGCAATGGACCCTTTGACTGTGGCTGTCACTGACCTTGTGCCCATGATACTCCCTTTCCTTGTTCTCAGCTGTCCGCTGGTTCATTGATCCAATATCTGATTTCAAACACCACCACCCAGCGGTACACTGTTTCACTATCTTTCAAACAGTAGTCATTGAAGTACCTGCACCCCAACACCGACAAATCTGTCCCCGACACTTCCATTTCGTGATTGTCGAACACAGTCATTAGCTTGTTTGCCAGTGTTCCCGCTGCTGACCTGCCACGCTCGTATATGTCAAACTGGACCTGCGTCATCTGGACCCGCAACCTGTTGGTCCCATCGCCAGATGTTCTGTGTTCGATTGACCCTCCATCGGTTATGGCGAACACTACAAATGGCAACTTTTTGGTGCGTGGAATTTCATCGTTCCACATGCCACCTGTGAAGTCCATAATGTCTGCCGCCACGTCTCCGCTGTTCCAGCGAGTCATGATTGCCTTCGACAAAATTCCGATTGGACTTGGCATCTCTTGAGTCTATCCGTTTGGCCTGTTATTTGAAAATGAAAGCTGGCGACTCCATGCCCCGTATCGTCAGCACTTTCTTAATCACTGGAATGTTTTCGATCATGGTTGCCCGCAACCCCAACCTGCCTGCTTTCAGCTCCAACTCTGCGCCATATTTTGACGTTGTGCCAACCTTCAGCGTTATGCCCGCTGGCGTCACATCCGTATCCGCTTGAATTGATTTCATCAGCAGCCCCGTCTCTGCGCGTGGATACTCCCCCGGCTTTGACCTGCTGCTAGGTACTGCATATGTGTACGTGGAACCCTTGACGCCCCTGGTTGTTGTGCGTCTTCGTGCCTTTGTTATTTTCACCACTGGCTTTGACAACTTCCTCATGTGCGCGCCCTTCATATGCTCTCCCAAAAGAGCCATCCGCTTTGCCATGCCTGTGACAATTTCTTGCGCCAGCTTGTTGCTGTTCCACTGCACTGTTGCCGCCATGCCTAGCTGTCCTCATCTGGATCATTGCTGATTTCTTCACAGTCCACCCGATGCAACTTTCCAAGCCCCGCGCTTGCGCCTCTTTCTGCCACCATCTTCAGGACGTGCCTGTTGTGGTGTTCGTCAATCCACACCATCCTGCTGACGCTTTCACTCATCTCTGGATAGTGGTTGAAAAACACCTTGTGCGTAACCTTAAAACCTTGCTGATCAAACTCTGCAGTCTCCATTCCAAACACAGGCTGCACCCACGCTGGCACGTCTGCCTCTGATGTTGTGTAGGTCAGGGTCTGCCCGCCCATGTCATCCTGCGCGTACACCACCTGCTGCAAGTCCACAGTGTGTGGCATGGAACTGTCGTCAAGTAGGCTCACGCGCTCGCTCCAATGATTACGATTTGATAGGTGACTGTGGAGCCACCCGTGTTTGCTATTTTCAGGGTATCCGCTGACCCAGCAGTGACGGCAAACCCAGCAGCTGATGGATTCCATAAATACAACACGCCGTCTGGACCCACCTTGGCCTTGTCTCCTGCAGCACCAGCCCAGGCATACCATTCATTGCTGGCAGCACCGCCCACCTCCAGAATGATTCCAGCCGATGTTGTCTGGTTTGATATGATCAAGCCACGCACCCGCGCAAATGTCACCGCCGCACCAAATGAATCAGTAATGCCCCCCGCAATGTCTAAATCTTCGGTGGCACTTCCTGCCAACGTCCGCACGTCGTGCCACAGCAAATCCGCTGAGTCCACGCCCGTTCCACTTGCCAGTGTATCTACCTTTGTGAATGTGTTGTGATCCTTAATCGTGGCCGCGCCCGTGTCTGGTGTGTTTGTGTGCTGCCACTTAGCACGCAAGTCAGCTTCTATGGTTAACGTCTTGGCCATGTGTTTTCCTTTTCTTTCTATGCGTCCCAACCATAGTTAACGTGAGGCTGGAGCAGTTCTGCAATTTCCCCGACAATGTTTGCAGACATTCCCGCCAATTGGCGGGCCGTGTTGCCCTCGGTAGTGTAGCTGTAATCACCCATGCGCTCACTTAGCTTGACCCCAGCAACTGACCCAGTGGAGCTGCTTGCAGTTGCTTTGATGGTCATAAACATTTTCTGCATCAGCATCTTACACGCCATGGCAATGTCGCTTGCGTCCACATTACTTGACGCCGTGCCCGCAAATTCTGTGGCTGTGTATCCGGCTGTGTATGTTACTTTCACCGACCCCAACTCATCTGGCCAAGCACTTCCCCGGCGCAACAACTGCCCAGACCTGGAAAGCAACACTCCATCCCCATCGCTTTCACTCGCATCCATCCAGAATTGTGTGCCGCTTGTCAGTTGTGTATCAACGCCAAAGCTGCCAGACTTTTGACCAGCCAACGCACCACGTTCCTCGTACACTGTGGCTGCTCCACGGATGGGCAAATTTTTCACCTGTATGATGTCGGACATACGTGTGCCGCCGTATCGGCTGATCCAAAACGCCCGTGTTCCGTCAGAATCCCACGTGCCCCGCTCTCCCACTCCTGCGTGCGGATGCGACCGTCTGGGATAGTACTCCGTGCGGCTGGCCTGCTCAGGGTCATAGCGCAGAAACCTCGCAACCGCTGCATCCACTGCTGGCTGTATTGCAGCCAATACCGAATCACCTGCGCTGACATTTAGCGTGGTTGCGTAGTCGCTTAAACTAACTATGGCCATCGAGCTGATCCCCTCCATTCAATTCTCTGCGCACCTGAGTCAGCTCAAGTGTAACATCTACATCCATTTTCTCTGATATCTTTTCGATCACGTCACACGCACATAGCCCAGCCCGCCTCATTTTGTGCGTGGATTTCAACGCCTTGGCTTGGTCAGCCGTCGTTTCACTTGCCAAGTCTATGGCCTTTGTTTGCAAGTGCAGGCTGTCGTGCATCATTTCCTCTGTCTTGTCGATGAATTGAATATGCCGCTTGCTCGCCTGTGTCAGCAATCCTCCGTCCCCCATGATGCGCCGTCCAATCCACGCCATGCCCAACGCGCAAAACAATACCGTTGCGCCCGCCAGCCCCAACCTCTCAACTGCTTCGACCCAGCCCATTGCTCTTGCCTCCTGTTTTGGTGGCGTACCCAGAGCCACGGCCAGAACACTTTATACACGCTGTCGCCTTGCCGTTGGCTGTTACTTTTCCAGTGCCAGCGCACCGCTTGCACGCATTAGCACGGGTGCCCGTTCCCTGTGCCGTCGTCTGAATTACCTTCCTCATTTTGCCCCCACCTTATTGGTTTCGCACAGTCATCCAGCAATCAATGCTGGTAGTCCCTACTGAAGATAAATCTGCCCGTATGTCACATGCGCCCAACTCAAAGTTGGCTATGCCATCTGCCGTCAACGTCACGTCCGATCCTACGTCAATCCACGTTGTCCCGTCGTCAGGACTCACCTGCATCTTGCAGGTTGCACCATCCCACGTTCCCTCTGCCATGAACTGTCCCACACCCCCTGGCCAGTTATAAACTGTGCTTTGGGTTGCGGTTGATTCACCCGTGAACACCTTATCCATTTGTGCTGCTGTCGCCATGACGCACCTCGCTTTCCTGTTGCTTTACTTTCTTGTAGGTTGTCTTGATGCTGGCGATGCTGCAGACCTCGCACTTGCCTGCGATGTTCTACTGCTCCCGCCACCACCGTCACCACCACCGCCACCGTCCTCCTCGTGCGGATATTCAAGACCGCTGCCACTTGCATACAAATTTTCGATTTCCGAATCACTCAAAATTGATGACCAATAACTCACCTCGTCAATTTCGCCATTCCAAAACTTCGTTGTGTGCCCTGTACCTGACCAATTGCCAACCTCAAACGCATACCCTGCCGTCTTGTACGTCGAAATTGCACCAGCCGTTTCCAAGCTACCGCCATCCACCGACCACCGCAAATTGCTGCCATCCACGCCAAAATATAAAAACACCCATTGACTTGTGCTTAACGCGCTTTTGACAGTGGCCGAAACCGCGCCACCACTGCTCGGGTGTACCTTAACTTTTAAGTCTGGCGAATATGCCGAGTTTGTTTTCCATACCTCAAACTGATTCCGTTTTGTCAGTGCCCTCCGAGTTGAGGTGCCGTCAAAATATGCTTCTGTTTTCAGCCAGAGCGAAAACCCAAAACCATCCTCCAAATCAAAATAGTCGTCATCGGAATGGTATACATTTTCTTGCGAACTGCCTGTGCAAAACACACACTTGCCGACCTTCCCCGTGCCGCTTGTGACTGTATTTCGGTCAGTCAAATCGTAGGTGCTTTTGGCGTCCTCGCCTACGCCACCGGACTCGTCCTCATCCAGCTTCCAGTGCGACTTGATTTTTGAAGCTAACGACATCAGGCCCACTCCCTCCACTCATGGCTGCCGTGTCCAATCGTCTTGCGATATTGCACGCCAGCCGATTCAAAATCAAGGCGCAACGCATAGTCTTTGGAACCATCTGGGAATTGCAACGTGTCGATAGCTGGGCGTGATAGTAGCTGTGCGGGCAACGCACCGGCTGGTACCACATCGGCCCAGCTTTCTAATTGGTCAGCTGGAGCCACCGCTGGATCTGGTGTGTGGCCGTGCCCGTCTGCGGGTATCTCGTCCAGCAGCTGTATTCCTTGAAAGTGCTTCCCGTTTGCGGCCAGATACTCAGCTTGCTGCTCAGACAAAAATTCAACAAACGACAGGCCGCCAATAGCAGGGTTGGACGCTGCCAGCGCACTGTCTATTTGGGTCGCTATATTTTTCGCTGCTACTGGTAAAACCATCCACAACCTCACTATCAAAATAAAAAGCCACATGACAGAGCTTTCACCCCATCATGTGGCTCCACTGGCTGGCGGGGGCGCGCCAGCGTACACACTTAACTTCGGCTGGATGCCTGACCGAGCTGTATGGCATTTACGATGCCATGCTCGCCACGCAAATCCACATCACCTGCATACTTTGGGGCATGAGGTGAATTGTCAAATTGGTTGATCTGTCTGTCCCCTGGCATCGCTTCAATTTCTTCCCGTGTTGGACAGTGCCCACTGACCAACTCCACATGGCCCTGCTCTATCCATCCAGCTATTTCCCACAGCGCGGTGTTGATGTCTATGTCCGATAAATTCGGACGATGGATTTCGTCTACCGGCTTTACGTCTGTCCCAAATGTATTCCGATGGGCTGACCTTGCTTGATCGTATGTGTCCCGGTTTTCTTCGAAACTCAACGGATCAGACACAGTGCTGGTTTTGTTCTGTGCGTCAATCGTCAAATACTGACCAGGAACGTCTGGCATGTGCATGATCCCACGGCTGCTGGTTTTGCCTCGCTCATTCGCTAACGACCACCTGCCGCGCAACTTAAAGCCCAGAAATCTCGACACCAGTTGACCATTTGGAACTGTTGCCTCAACAGTCAACTTTCCAACGCTTGCCGCTCTTGGCTCTTGTGTTTTGTTGCTCACGTTTGATTTTGTTTTCGCCATTCTATTTGCCCTCATCTTCCAGTGGAAATTTAAAAAAGGAAAAGGTGGCCCGCCCATATTTGAACGGGCCACCTGTGTCCTATTACATCACTTAGGTCATCATGTCAGTACTAATTGACGCAGCACCGCCCTGCTCCATCTGCCCGCCGTAACGCATACGGACGACAATGAGGCTTAGGTTTTTGGTGGCCAATTCTTTGCCGCCACTCTCAACACGAATGTTGAGTCCAAGCCTGCGGTACATGCGATAGTGGCGAAGGTTTGCAAACGCCACTTTGGTGTTTGTCATGCCTTCGTTGACCTTATACGCATGGCCTAGCAATCGGTAATCCTCGTGGTCCATACCGAACACACGCCGCACGTCAGACGATCCGACAGCAATTGCACGCGCCCGCTGGTACGCTGTTTCCGTGCCGATAAAGACACTGCGTTCACGGTCAGCAGGATTGCGGAATTGCTTGGCAACGCCAAACAATAAGCCTTCATAATCATCCACCTTTGGCGGCCCAGTAGTGCCATTTGCTGACGCCACCGTTCCGATTCCAGATGCACTTACCACGCCCTGCGGCTCAGTGGTTCCATCGCCATTTGCGATTTGGTCATCAAGCCATTTCAACGCTTGTTCACCGTAAGCCTGTGAGACTAACGCGCCCAGATTTACTGGCGAATCTTCTTCCAGATCCAAACCAATTTCCATACCACCAACGGCGTTGAAAATGGTTGTGTCAAAAGCCGACACAAAGCTGGACGTATCAAACACCGTCAACGCAGTACCTTCCGCAACTGATGCAAATGTTGGGTTGCCAATGCTGGCTCCCTCAACTCTGCGGCCACGGCTGATGTTGATGGTGTTAACCAAGGGGAACAATTCACCATGGAGCAGAGGGGTCAAAATCACAGCGTCATCAAATGCAATCGGTGCTGCTTCAAGACCACCAGACGTAGCATCGTCAATCAGGGCTTTGACTTCAAAATCCGACAACTTGCGGTTGTCCACTTTGATGCCACCAGTATCCTGTTTGATGATCCCAGTCCACGGTGTTTCGTGCATCGCATATTTGACCAGCTGCCTGTCATGGTCCGTCATGCGCAGGCCACGTGGAAGCGGTTGCCCATTCGAGGACGCATTGGCGCAGTACTTAAACCACGCACCGACAATCGCCTTGTCCAACTGCGATGGGTTATCCATTGGGCGTCCAGCCAATTCTGCCGACCGACCGCGCAGGAAACCATTCTTGTGGTTGTCCGCATATCGTGCGCCACTTTTTACATCGCTGTACTGTTCCCACGCGCCTTTAACTCGCACGTTTTCAGCACCATTTTCAGCCAAACTCTCTGTGAGTTTCGCATCTTGGGCGGGTAATTCACGACCGACTGGAGCAACCGAATAGGCTTCTGCTGCTTGCTCTGCAACTGTCGCTGCTTTGCTCGCCACGGCTTCCACAACTTGCTCTGGACGTGCCAACGCTGCAATCGCATCGCTGTTGGCTTTGACTGCGTTGGCGATGGGAGCCATTGCGGATTCCATAGCCTCTGCAAATTTATCCATTGCATTTGATTCATCTGATGCTTGCAACTCTTTGAGCTGGTCAGCAGTCAAATCACCGTCAACAATAGCTTGCGCCGCTGCTGACTTTAATTCGTCCACCGAACTCTCACTGGTTGCCCGGCCACTATCGACCAGCCATCCCTTTACTTTGGCCGTCACTTTCATGACTATCTCCCAAAAAAGAATAAAAAAAAGAATCAAGTGACCGGACAGCCACAAGATGTTTCACGTCGTAAATTACAACAGCCCAGCAATGGCAGACTTGAAATCCTCATCCTGTTGCTGCCGTATTTTTGCGTCAGCCGTTTCTCCAAGCACCAACGCCAAACGCTTCAGCAAATATGGGTCACCATCCTGAGACATAACCAGAAGCTGTTTTGCGATGTCTTCTAGGCCAGGATGACTTGGGGCATCGCTTTTGATTTCTTCGTCGCCGTCATCTCCACCAGACTGGGCCAGCACTTCGCCAACCATCCGCGTGGCTTCCTTTGCCATCGCTTTGTATTTGCTTTTCACTTCTCCAGATGGCGCGCTGGACACCTCATCAATCAGCTCTTTGGCGTCTGCCAGCCTTTGTTCATTTGCCTTGCTCAATGTTCTTCCAGCTTTAATTTCAATGGCACGGTCATTGGTTTTTCCGCAACCGCATCCACTGCCGCTATCTGCTTCTGCTTCTTGTGTCTGCTCCGGCTCGTTCTCATCTTCCGCATCCGCTTCGCCTTGCGACTGTTCGCCCTTGTCCAAAACAATGGTGATTTTTTCATCATCCTCTGAAATGCTTTGGATTTGCTTTTCAGAATCTTGTGCCAATTGGCTCATGTCTACGCCTGACACTATGATTGGCCGATTGTCAAAATAATGTTGCGCCCAGCTTTTCACTAGTGGATCCGCCAACTTTCCACGACTCACTGCCTCAATAATTGCGTCGGTATTGGATGGGACGCTCACCACAGATTCTTCCATGATCTCAAATTTTGTGATGTCATAGCCTGGCATTTCGCCGTCGTTTTGTTCCAGCTCTTTAAACTCTTTTGGTAGAAATCCGTGACTGATTCGCAACGCACCGAACTCCACCAGATTGGCTGTGTCATTGCCTAGAGCAGAATCGATAATTGCAGAAGTCACCACCAACTCATTTTTGTTGTGGTCAACAACTTCAATCATTCGACCAATTGGAGCCACGTGCATGTGCTGCCATAGCAGGGGCATTTTATCGTCAATCTCTGCGCCACCTGTCCGCAGAATGTCACCATCCCTGTCTTTCTTCGGAGTTGTGACGACATTGCGGAACACCATGATTGTCTTCGGTGGCACCACAGTATCTTTGTTGGACAACGACGCTTTGAAGTCGCTGCTGTTTGTTGTCACTGTCTCTTGCTTGACGACTGTTTCGTCGTTGGAATACACCAACTTGTTCCCTGCCTCTTTAACAACTGCGCCCCACTCTGGAGCGTTCGCAACTTGCGCCCACGGGTTACTTGCAGAACACACGCCCTCCCCAGCACATGCCTGAATGTGCTTCAAATAGGTGTCTGCTGTGGTGATCCCATACCCAAATTTACTTTGTAACTGCGTTCTATTTTTTACGGCGTCAAATATATGATCCACAATTGATTCCTCGCATTTACAAAAACAACCCGCACACCTTTCTGGGCGTCCGGGCTTCTATGCTCCTTGACGATCCACTGGCCTGTCTGGCTTTGTGGTTGTTGTGTCCTGTATTTCTACACCTGTAATTCTGCCACTGGCCCAACTTAGGGTCAATACCGTTTTACCCCAGCTGCCTCTGTCTATTTTGTCAGAGCAAATTTGCGCAAAATCATTGTAGGCTCTAGCAGCCAGCTTCTGTGTTGTATCCGCCACATTGACTCCGTTCCAAAGCACTACTTCCCAACAGTTGCCCAAACCATATCCAGCAGACGCTCATCCTCATCTGTCAAAATAATTCCCTCCTCAGCATCGACAACATCGCCATTCGACTTGACGCTGGCCATCCATGCCTTTGCTTCCTCGCTGAACTTCTTGTCGTGATATCTTCGCAGACGTTCCACATTTTTTGAACCTGGGGCCAGTTCAAACGTCATCTCAGGAAGGTCTTGGCCTGCCTCATTTTTCCACCAATTCCGCAACAATTCATCGTCCATCAAATCAGACATTAGTGGAGTTTTTTTCTTCAGTATCTCCTTTGCTCCTGAGGCAATCATATCTGCCCGCCCTTGTGCGACTAGCTTGCGCAGATTTTCCAACGCTTCCTCTGGAATTGGGCAATCGTACCCCAGGCGTGGCCAAGTGTAATATCCGTTGTAAAACTCATGTGATGGATCCCCAGCCGCATGCGTCAAGAATCGGTCCACTCCCAGCTGCTGCGACATGTCAGCCTGCCGCCTGAATATCCTTGTTCCTGTTCCTGGTGGCCCGCCTTCCACAGCATTGTAAGAATTTTGGATTATGACATCGCCGTCAAAATTTTTCACCTGCCTAGATGCTTTGTGCTTCAATTTTTTGTTTTCAATGTTTACGTCCATTCGCCAGCCGTACCTGCTTTCCCCCGATGACATTTTAATGCTGACATTTGACCCATCAGTGGCCCCTGCTGCTGATGCAATTTGTTTTTTGGTTGTCCCCTTCGGCAATCCTATCCCATGAAGTACTTCCTCGAATTCCTTCGCCAGCTGCTCACTTGACGCACCATATGGCGTTTCCCTCGACACCAATTGTATCTTGGCACCTTTCACCTCTGGGTTCCACGTTGGCACATCTGAGTTGCTCTGGTCAGTTTGCGGTTGCCCTATTTCCATTGGCTCCAGCATGTCTGCCGTTGTGACGCTCAAAACTGTGCATTGGCAATTGATTCTATTTTGCGCCGTCAGCCCACTCCAAGATGGATATGGCGTGTCCTCTCCGCCAAGATTGAAATAGTCCTTGACGCCAACCTGCTCGCCTGTCATCAAGCAATGGTGCCCCCGTGTTGTATTTCCGCAGACGCTCAACCACTCTTTGGACTCAACCAGACCTTGTTCGTGTAAATGCTCTATGCTTGATTGATGCCCAGCATTCAACGCTCCACCCATTTCAGTCCGTGCCATTGCGTTGGCGCGGACTGCAGGGTGCCGCCCACCCACAAGGCTGTCCCTGATTGCGCGCTCGACTTCATTGATTGATGCCCCAGATTGAATACCTGTATCAATCACGCTTTGAATGTCCAGTTGTGTTGTCGATAGTATGTTTTTCCAGTATGGCTGGGCAAATGTTTCATCCAAACCTTTTTTAATGTTTACCAACACGTCGTCTGGTATATCTATGCGAGGGTCAAAATTTTCCCCGAATCCAAATTTTTGACCCGACTTGTCTGGCGACCCGACCACCAAATTGAACAACGACAATTCTGTAATCGCCCCTTCAACCGCTGCCCCGAACAATGACTGGCCAGCAGTATTCAACAGCTCGCCATGCCATTCATCTGGATCGAACAACTCGCCCGCCAACGCCCCGTGCAAATGGTGCCGATTCACTTCCAACTTAGCTGCTGCGGAACGGTACATTTTGCGCAGAAACGCTTCCATTTTCTGCTCAAACTTTTGTTGCGCCGTGTCTGTCTGCCGCTGGTGCAAGTCCCACACATCCCTCCGACTAATGCGGCTGGCGGGTGCCGTTGCTTTGCACTGGGCCTGTTGGCCTGCGGGTTCAACCCGCTGTGCTTTTTTTGGCGGCTGGTTTCCCCTGTATCCTGCGCCCGTTGTTGACTCCGTATCCACTTCCACTTGTTCAAAATTCAATGGCCTCAATGCTACTGCACCACCATCCATTGGGGGAAGGTTTAGAATTTTGGTTCTGAATTCGTTGACAGATACCGCTCCAATCTTTGCCGCCTCTGTCCATTCTTTCAATCGCTGTTCCCTGTCATGCGGATGGGCAGGGTCAATCCAAATAGATATTGCTCCCTCCCTTTCTTCCACAATTGGTGCCAAGTATGCCGTCATGACTTGCGACATCAATTCCAACAAAGGATTCACAACGTTGTTGCAAAAGTTTTCCTCTGCCACCGCTGCCTGCGCCCTGTTCGCATTTTCTACTTCGCCCAACACGATTGGATTTACACCAAACGCTTGCAGAATTCTGCTCTTGGTGATTTTGCCAGACTGCTGGAAATCCATCTCATGTGCTGTACTCGTAAACTTTTCAATGCCCTCAATCATGCCGTCCACAATTAACGGCTCGCCAAAGTTGGACACTCCCTCATATGCCGAGAAAACGGCGTTGTATAATTGCTTCCGCTGGTCTGCAGTCAGCACCGGCCTGATTCCCGGTTGACCACCAACCCCCGGCAATCTCCCAGCCCGTAACACCACACCAGGAAAAATGCCACGCTTAAACGTCACATCCTGCGCCTGCTGGATTGCTTCGTCAGTTTCTATCGCTCTGATTTGCGCCTGGACTGGGCTGAAACTTCCCATTGGATTTGCAGGATCTGGCAAGCTGAAGTAGGCCACCTCATCAGCCGACAGAGTGAATTTTTCATTGCTGCCATTTGGTGAAACAACGTATTCCGAAAACTCTCCATCCCCCTGAATTGGAGTCACCCAATTGGATGGCAAAGGCCAAATATTGATCCGATCATTTTTTTTGCTGATATACCAAAACGATCGGCCAGTCAATTCAATCGAGGCAACGGTGCAGACCATCAATGACCATTGTGTCATGCAAGCATTAGGCCGATGAATTGCTTCTAGTAACTCATGCTGGGTGATTCGATCACCCTCCACGCCCATGTGTGACTTGACCCATGCTGGCGTTTTGATGCTTTCCCAGTCCGACATGCGGTGCATCTTGAATCCAGATTTTTGGCCAGTGATAAATCTAGCCCGCTCTTGTTGCGAACCCGCCGCACGGCGTGCCATGAACACTTGCTGCCCTGCAATCCTGTGGCTGATGGCACGGATAGCCACATATGGCCAGCTCTTGTAATGGCTGTAATGTTCTGCGAATTGATTTCCTGCCCCGTCCAATAGGCTACTGGCACCACTTCCGCGCCCTGACGTTCCATAGATTGTTGCAGCTCCAGACTTGCTTGGTGCCCCAGCCATGTGGAAAAACCCATCGGTTTCCCGTTCAATGTTATCCATTGCTTGCTTAAGGTAACTAGGCACGGGCCTCTCCCTCTAGGTAATTTTTCCGCTCCGCAATACTCATGGCCAACTCTGCCCTGAGGCGTTCCCGGTTGCGTGTGGTTTCGTATGTCAAATTCTCAATCGTGATTTTGTTAACTGCAACCGTTTCCTCCAACTCTCTGACTTGCTGTTTTAGAATTCTTTCTCGGTCAATTCTCTGGCTGCGTTCTGTGTCCCTGGATGTCCTTTGCGTTTCCAACTCGCCCAACGCTTCCTCCAATGATTCCTGCAGTGTAGTGATTTTTTTTACCAGAGGCATTTTGTCTAGGCGTGCTTGCCTGCGTTCACTCCACACCCTGCGCCACCATTTCCCAACTTTCATGTGCCACCCCGCTGCTGCTTATGTTATCACCAAGCCACAATTATCCCAAGATTACTGACCGCCTCGCCATTTCATCAGCTTGCCAAATGATGTGTAACAGGCTTGCTCCTCCCTCATCACATCCAACTTGGCTTGCTCAAACATATGTGGCATACCATCACCTGCCACATATTGCTCCAGCCCAGGCATTGCGTTCCAGTCATACTTTTGACCATTTGCACGCTCTACAAACAAGGGCAAATGGTCAGGCAACCAATCATGATCCACCCACGACACGCTTGATTTGGATGGCAGCAACAATAACTCGCAGGTTTTGTACTGCACCCCCAACCAGCCTGGATGCAATGTCATTAAATTGACAACCGCCACATTCAACGCCACCTCTGGCTCTTTGCCGAGATGTGCAAACACTGGCGCAATCTCCTCGTCAATTTCCCGAAACTCTCCCATCCCGCTGCTTGCTGCCAGTATGTATTCCCGATACCACTCGACTGGCTCCCTCAGCACTACCATGATTTCCAGACCATCCCTGCCCCATTGTTCTGTGTCCAGTTGTGCGGCTTTCCAGTTTACTTTGGCCGCTGTTAAGCTATCGGCCACAAACTCATCACCACAACATTTCATTGCGACGATTGCAAAACCATCACCAACGATGGCGTCCAGTTCATGATATTCCATGCAGCTATCCCCACGAGGCATCTGCACGCCCCGCCCTATACATGTCAAGCAAGTCCTTGACGGGTTGGCTCATTTTCTCCCTGTCGTCTTCTTTCCACTCGTTTACTCTGTCCGCGCTTGTGTAGCCGACTTGGACGTTGCTGTAGTCGCTCGCTGCATATTCACCCAGTTGCCGCACTGCTAAATACAAATATACCACGGCGTCTGCTGTGTCTGGACTTCTCCCCAGCTTGTCCCGCAAACTCAACACGGCCCCTTTGCGGCTGGAATGGACTTCCTTTGGCGTAATCCTAAACCGTATACCATCGCTAGCGATGACCTTTTCTGGCGCAACTAATTCCTCACGCAGCTTGGCGTCAAATGGAATTGCAAACGGAGTTTCCCCCCAGGGCCCACGTGGGTCAAACCTCCGCGCCAATTCACCATAGGACTCTGCGCGCAAATTTTGGTATCTGCGAGAATCCACGCCAGATGGTGCGTTGCCGCTGTGAGGTATTACCCAGCAGCCGACTTCTGCCAGACGATCACCAACCCCTTTCCCAAGACCGTCTGTGTCTACTGTCATTGGATGCTGGCCCAGCGTGCAGTCGATTCCGTACACTTCGTTGATTGTTGATAACACCCAGCCGATAGTTTCCATCGTGTCTGCTTTGCGCGTTTTGTGCAACGCTGCCACGCCATTGTTGCCGCCTGCAGCTAGCACAGTTTCATCCCCTTTGACTGACGCAGCAACATCCAACCCAAACGCCTCAACTGGCACATCTTGATTCCACGCCTGCTCATGTCGTTCTAACCATGACCCAATTATCAGTTGCTTGGCTGGATCCTCTGTTGGAAACTTTCCATGTGCAAACACATCAACCCATCTTGGGTCTGATTCTGCGCACAACCCGTCATACCGTTTTTTGTCAATCTGCCCAGGTATGATGTTCCGATCCAGCCGCACGTTGGCACATTCTGCACCGTCAACGCTCAACAACCGACGTTTTCCATACGGTGTTTCGATTGTCTGCGTTTTGTCTGGCGCAACGTTTGGATATAGGTTGCGAAACCATCCTGACAGCGTGCGAGGATTTGCCGCCGACACAATGCAATGGGCTTGCGTCTTGGCAAGGTTATATCGTTCGTCACTGACCGCAGTGGCTTCATCAAAAACAAACAACACAGCATTGCTATGATGCCCCGCAAATGCTTCGTCGGAATCTGGGTTTGCCAACTTGATGTAACGCTTGGGACCACCATCAACTTGCTCTTTCAATATCTTCCCTGGCATGTCGAGTTTTGCGCAACTGAACCACTTACGCACTTCTGCCCAGATCACTTTTCGGATGTGGTCATAGCTTGCCGATGTCATGATGACCATTCCGTCAGGGTGGACGAAGTACCACAGCAGCACAGCCAACGAAATTGCAAAACCTTTTCCAGCACTCGCTGCCCCCTTCACTGCCACCTCCTGATACTCATCAGACAGCACCGAACAAATCAAATCGTGCTGAAAATGATCCAGCCGAATGGAGCTTGCCAACAGTTCTGATTCTTCGCCGTCGATGATCAGCTGGGGCCACAGCATGCCAATGAGGCTTTCAGGATTTCCGCCCCTCGCATCTAGCCGCGCTTGCACTAGCTCTGCAGTATCACCCGCGCGCGTATCAGCTGCGACAGACAACGCCTCCACAGCGCGCCGAAACGCATCCTGCTGCACGCTCCCCGGTAGTATGATTGGCGCATCCGCCATATTTTTTTTAAATCCCACAATTTTTTTTGCACAGTTTCAGCGTATTATGCGTGAAAAACAACATTCCCACCAGATACTTTGTCAAACCACAGATTTTGCTGTTGCAATTCTATATAGCGTGCCGATATATTAAGAACATGACATTTAACAACTCACAAACACAAGGAAAACAAAACATGACACACGCAACACGCCGACCACTGAACACCAACACATTGCGGAACATCGAACAGGTTTTGAATTTCCTAAAAGCCATGTGCCGCCCCCACGCATACGATACAGACCACACTGACTTCCAAAGTGGGAAATTGCGTTTTGCCCCAGCAACATCATCACGACACACCACTGGCGCATCTCGCACAGAATTGGAGGACATGTTTGGCATCACTCGCTGGGAGTCATATGTGGTTTTATCACACCTGCAAAAGGCCAACCTGATCCGACAGCAAAAACACGGGCAACATGTGGCATACTGCTGGCAGAGTCTTGCTGAATTCGTCGACCGTGGAAATGATCCCCAAGACTGGGACAGTGGTGACACCCGCCTCCGTGGAGATTATGGCCCAGCGTTTGAGGTGCCGCACCCACTCTGCCAATGGCACCATGACGAAATCGTCATATCATGCGACAAAGTTGGAAACGAGTACCGCTGGCACTATTTCCATAAAAACTTTTCGATCAAACATCCTGACGGAATCGAACCACTGGACTGTAGCGGAGACTCCGATCCAATCACACAAGCTGCGTTGCAATCTGCACGACCAGACCAGCAGGACGATGAACGACAGCAACCACAACCGCCACAAGCAGAGGAAGGCATACCGCTGGAGGAGTTGGATGAGGAACTGCTTGACGATGCAACTGACGAACTTAACGCCGCTGCTGACGATTGGCACCGAATTATTGAATCCGCGCTCCAAGGAAATTGGAGCCACTTGCAGAGTTTCATTGCAGCCGGAAAACCGACGCCGTAGCAACTGACCCAGCCCTTGGGCTATTTCATTTCTTAGGAAGGACATCACTCATGACACAGACCAGCAACACCACGACTGACACGCTCTGGACACGCCTTGCACAACACGATTGGTTTTATATGTTTTCCGACGATCACCGATATTGGTCCGCTGGATTTTTTTCCAGTCAACGATTGCAAGATGAACTGGACGAATTGCGTTGCCCGTACCCGATGGAACACCTGCGCCAAACGGTGCAAGATGACAACACGCTCCACGCTGAAACTCGCACCGAAATTGCAAATTGGATCAAAGGTTGTGACAATGTAAACTGACCACACGGGCACTGTGACACGGCTAGCAGATCACCGCCCCTTTTGCCGCGCTGTTAATTTTTTTTGGGAGTGTAGACATGTGGAAGTGGATACCCGCTGGCGTTGTGTTGTGCGTTTTTGCTGCTGGGCCGTCACTAGGCTGTGCGTCTGATAACGCAACACCAGACGCTGAAGATGCAAAGCAGACACGACTAGTGGACCGACTGTGCATTGTGCAAATGCACAAAGCCGCAATGGAATGCCGTAAAGAACGACGGTTGGCACGTCAAGAGCTGAACGAAGAATGTTGCAAGATAGCCCAAAAATGGGCTGAAGAAATGGCCCGCAGAGGACGCATGGAACACGGTGGTGGGGAGCAAGTCATTGCCCGAGGATACAAAACACCCCTCGCCTGCATTGCTGCCTGGATGCGATCATCACCGCACCGCGCCTGGATCTTATGCCACCGACCAAAGGCTGGCTGGGGCTGTGCCACCTCGAAATCTGGGACACGGTATTGGGCTGGGTGCTTTAAGAAATGACGTGTGCTTTGTGATTGCAGTTTGCAACCACCACAAAACTAGCAACAGGGAGCCGATCCATGAGCTACACCGTTTACTGGAACACTTCCCCACGGCTGTCGCTCGTGGATGCTGCTCCCGATTTGCAGCAACTGATTGACCTTGGGCCACCACTGCACAGCCGCACACGCCCAAGAGTTGCGCTGGCTGGCCCAACTGGTTCTGGGCTCCCTGTGTTTGATGGATGCCGCTTGCAGTTTAACGGCACAGGCCACGACGCCCACGAAAGTTTTTCGTTTGGATCTGACGACGGATTTGGTTTTTGCAAGACAGATAAAAAGCCCTATGACGCATACGTCAAAGCTGCTTTGATGCTGGTGCAACTAACGCTTGATGATCCCGATGAATTGAGGATGTCATGCGATGGCAGCCAGTCAGACTGGGTGGATGGTATGATTTTAGTTGCAGAAATCAGAGGCTCGTTGATCCCTCAAGATGTGGTGTTGTCACAGGAAGTAATGACGCCGATGGAGTTGCAGGAAATGGTTCATTCGTTCCATGTGTAGCAGCAGGGAAATGGATGACGCCTGACGGCATCACCGCCAGTTGGACATTCGGTTCCAACTGTCATGCTCCTGCATCACTCACAACCACATCCAACTCTGTCTCAATCCACACCTCAGCACCACATGACATAGGCTTGCTGGGCCTGTAGACCACCCTGGCCACTTCTGTCCCGTCTTGCGTTCTGATGCTTGCCTCGTGCGCGTACTTGTTTGTCCGGTATGTCTTCACTGTCAACACTGGCTCATTCTGTCCGTGCTTGCGGTTGGATTTTATTTTGTGCTGGTTGACGTGGATTTTTGTTTTCACTGTTCGCCCATTTCGCCCGGCGTCCATCCAGCGTAATTCACCGCACCAATGTACGCCATTTCCATTGTCCCTGTGTTGTCTTCTAATTCCACCACGGATTCATATGTGTGAGTGGTTCCGTCAGCTTTGACCTTTATGACCCACTCGATTTTATATCCGATGTCTGCATGAGTTTTCGGCATGTCAAACGTTCCGCCGTCGCATGGACCGCCCACAAATTCCATTTGAAAGATTTCCTGATCCATCTTGCGCGCCCCCTTTACTTACTGCTTGCTGTGTCAAAACAGAAACCTCGGCCACCAGTTTAATGCCGCCCCTAGAAAGTACACCCCCACAAGCACTCCCGCAACCAACGCCAAACGACGGATTGCCCGATGCTGACGCAGCAGCCTAGCGATTGGCCCATCAAATAATTGTTTCGCCATCTTTCAACTCCCATTCTGTGATTGTTTATTGACTCGCCTAGTCGTCTGCTTCTGCTGTGGTTAGGTGTGCTGCTTGCTCACACTTGCACCGACATCTGGACTCTTGGACAATCCTCATCATTTCTCGCCGCAGTTCTGTTGGTGCTATTTCGTACAACATATTCAACGACATCAAAGCCCTGTTGACTTGTGCCGCATTCGACACTGTGTAGGACTCCACGTGTTTTAATCTTTTATGAACACGGCTTGCATATGCTCCCACTGCCGCACATGCAACCGCCGCCAGTATAAATCTCAAAATCCATTTCTTCATTGCTAATCCCTCCCGTTTTCCGTTATTTTCCCAACTCAATTTTCAGCCACTTTGCAGCGTCCTGCACAGAATAAAATCCAACCAGCCTTCTTTCGCCTGGGTAAAACACAACTGTCGGGCATGTTGGCGTTGTAAGGTTGTAGCCATATTGGCGACTGTGCGAACTTGTGATCTGGTACGAACCTGGACGACAGAAAATCCTGTGTTCGCCCATGATCAAACATTCCTCCATTGCTGGCGTGTGATGATGACAGACACAGCCAACATCAAACGGCGTGTCACCATGCCGTAGCCACTGTTTGACTGCATGCGTTTCATTAAAACTGGAATTCATGCGGTACTGGTGGCGAAAACTTATCAGGTAATCACAGCCGCCAACGTCCACGTTCAGATGTGCCTCTGCGGGTGCGTAGCAAATCCTATTTTTCTTTGCTATCCAATTCACCATGTCCAAGCCTGCGAATCCTTCCGTCCATGCGTCATGATTTCCTGAAATCATGGCGAGGATTTTGTGGGCAAACAGTCCCATGTAATACTCATAAAGCAACCACTGGTCCCCTGGCGTTGATCTTGCTGCAAGCAACGCGCTCCGATGCTTGACATGATTGTCCACCCCGTCACCACCCAGGCACGCAAACAGTCCGTCAGTGCTTGCGATCAATTCCGCATCTTCTCGCATGCGTTTTAAACAGACAGAATTTTGCGCGCTGATGTGTTGGTCAGACACAAAACAAATCCCCACTGGATCATTCCCAAGTTTCACATCGAATTTGCTGCGGTGGATTGCTTTTGTTACAGCGCGTTCGTTTTTCTTTTCAGCCATCCTCCACAACTCTGCTGGATCATCGTCACCAGTCCATTGTGGCCGCACGTCTGGACGATCATTTTCTACCACCTGTTCACGATATGCTGGAAACCTTTTGGCCGCTTGCTCCATCGCCCCCATTTCATCGTTTAGCCATTCACCTTTTGGCGTGTCTTCTGTCAGTGGCACTTCTTGTTCCACATCGTCTAAATCGTATATCCTGTTTCCATAGCGCAGCGTACTGCCTTCAATGCTTGCATCTCCATCCCTGTACTTGTCCAACCATCCAATCACTGTGGTGTGGGCTTTGTCTAGCTTTGCAGCAATGTCCATCAGCTTCACGCCCTCATCAAATAGGCGAAAGGATTCTGCAACTAGTTGTGGGTCGAATTTGCTAACTGCTCGTTTTTCTCGCCTGCTCATAAAGTCAACTCCATATTTTTACGGCTCACAACGCCAGCCGAGTTTCCATATCACTTTCGCAATATCACCAGCCGTATTGGTTGCCCATTTGTCTTGATCCAAATGAGGCTTTGACAGCCTCAGACACGTCCGCACCAGCTCACGAAGTTGCTCCACAGATGCTGTTGGTGTGGTTGCTTTGCGTTGCCATCCAGCGAGTATAAGCACCTGCGATGTGTGCGTTGCAATCTGTTCAATCCACGCCTCGCCTGCGTCCCACTCTGCAGCGTGCAGCAGCTCATGGATGATGGTGTCCAGCATGACATCCTCTTTTAAACGCTGGCGGATTCTGATTTTTTTGTTTTTTGTGTGCGGTGCATCCGTCACGCCATACATCCTGGGCAGCGTGCGCACGAATTCCATCGACCAATACCGCCCGCCTACAGACACACGTAGGCTAGAAGGTAGCCCCGGTGTCTGATCATTGCTCATTGCTGCCCCTCGTGCGCCTAGACAGCCATCCCCGCAGCATCTGCCCAACAGCATATCCCACAGCCAGCACCACGCAGCCGCTGACTATGGAGCTGGACAGCTGGTCTGTATTGAATCCGTCCAAAACGTGCCTGATTGTTGTCATGCCTCACACCTCCCACGTGCATCACTACTGATGCCATTTTACCTCCAGCCGCCGCAGACACATTGGGCACTCTTTTCCAAAAGTTTTTTTTGGACGTTTGGACCCTTGTTTCAAGCGGTATTTGTTGCAGTTGCTCAAAATCTTCTGAAATCCACGCAATTAGCTGTTGCAATCACATAGTGCGTTCCGATATATTACTTGTATGACAGTTAACACACCACACACACAAGGAAAACAAAACATGACACAAAGATATCCCACCCTCGAAGTCGCCAACACCATCATCGAACAGCTCGGTGGCTTCGGTCGTCTGCGGGCAATGGTTGGAGCATTCAATCTAGTTGGGGACGCAACATCTGTGACGCTTCGATTCAAGGGAAGCCGTAAAACTAACATGCTCAAAGTCACGTTGAACTCAACTGACACGTACACAGTCGAATTCCTCAAGTACTCGCCAAGCAAATGCAAAGCCACCACAGTTAAAAAAACCAGCATGGTCTACTGTGACATGCTTGTCAGCTTGTTTGAAAACACCACCGGCTTGTATCTCACCATTTAATTTTCACCCACTGCACGCACCCCCTAACAACTAGCAGGGGGGGTGCTGCGCCAGGAGCGATTTCATGAACGTAGGGAATTTCACGCAGCTGCACTATGAATGGAAGCTGGAACACATTGACAACCACGGAGACATCCAACATGTGGAAGTTGCTGAGAAGCTCGCAGACTTCACCATGGATGACTGTGCGCCCTGTGCCAGTGCTGTGTCTGTCGATGTGTGTCTAGTCAAACATTTAGTTGACGCAAACGATGAATTGTTGGGTTGCACGACAGCACGGGCAAACAGCCAAGGGAAACTTGAATTTGACGACTGCTCTGCTTGTGTGCCCAAATCAAAACAAAACGAGTATTGTAAATTTATGCGAGAAGGCACGCGCAACATATACGCGCAGCTTCAGCTGGTCCTACTCTGCACGCAAATCACCAACGCCGTGGATGCGTTAAATGATGCCGAACACGATTTTTTTATAGCAGACAACAACCCCGCTGCTAGCTCAGATGATTTGGCTAGTTGCTGGGGTGCGTACTTGAGCGCAGAACGTGAGTTGCTGAAACTCGCCCGCCAATTCTCTAAACAAACATAAAGGAACCAACCATGTCGCAATTATCAAACAAGCCCGTCCTGCAAAAGCTATCTGAAAAATTCCAGCTGATTTTATCGTCAGTGGCCCAGATGATGCGACCAGACCCAGACACACCACCCAACGCGCTGGGGATGTGCTTGGCTGTTGAAACATTGCCAGATGGGACCAAGCAGGAACGAGTGGTGTTGTGCTGGTCAGAAGTAACTGAGGACAAAGTTTCATGGACGCCTCTGGCTGACATGCTTCCAAAGGCAAGAGTTGAACAGATGAAACTCTGCGACATATCCAAAAACGATTTAATCAGTTCCACGTTTTATCGACACTTAACGAAAAACGCAGAACAGGCTGGAGGATTTCGGAACATCACACCTGACTGGCTTGTGGAAAACACTGGCCCTGACCACGCCTTTGTAGACTTGACCGAACAGATTCTGGACGATTGGAGAAACAACTAGTGCAGGGTGCGTGCAATATAAATGGCCGATGCTTCTTTGTAGCCATGCGGTAAAATGCGGCTGGAGGATCATACCCATGACCAATACATGGTTTGAGGCTGACAAATGTTTGGGCTGTGATGGCATTGGAACACATGTCTGCACAGCATGCAGTGGGACCGGGTGCGCCGCAAGTGGCAACCGCCCTGATGATTATGGTCCCCACACGTATTGCACAACGTGCAACGGCTTTGGTTCTGTGTCTTGCCCTGTGTGCTGGGGTGATGGACAACGCGCCCCACACTGCGACAACTGCGCACGGCACGACGCACACAAACTAATCAGAACGAAATGCGGTTTGCGTTGCAACTATTGCCACGACCCGCTGGAGGAATAGTGACATGCTTTTCGATTCAGAATATGCCATGCCTGACTTTCTGGAAAAGGTAGTGAGGTTTGACCCCACTGGGCTTGCCACTGACCTTGGTGAAATGACTGGCGAGGGATTACAGAGTTTGATGGATTTGTGGTTTGATTCTGGCTATGTGGTACTTGAGCCACTGACGACATCAGCCCTGGTACTTCTGCCAGCCCACTACATCAAGACTGGCCAGCCGTTGCCCGACAGAATGACTCGCTCCATATCCACACATATGCTTCTGTGGCACATGTCTGACCAGCAGCCCAAGCCACCCGCCGACGATTTTGGCGGATATGACTTTGATGATGATGACGATTGGACAGGCGAAGATCACGAATTCTAGACGCCATAGCCCCACAGGGGGCTGATTCTTCCCACAGCACCAATTTTTTTTGTGTGCGTTTTACGCTGAAAATAGGGCATTTTGAATATATTTCCGTCAAAATGCCTGACCAAGCCAGAATAGCTGTTGCAAACATATAGTGCGGGCCGATATATTGCTTATATGACATTTAACAACACACACACGCAAGGGACAAAAGACATGGTCAACATCACAGACGCCACACGATTCAGCTCTGACGGAACCGACACCATCTCCACAGTAGTTGAAATGTTGAACGGGAAACACGAAGTCACTGTCATTCTTAGAGAAGACACATACCTTGCCCCAGTCACTGTGGTTGTCCGAAACGCTTCCAGCAAATGTTGGAACAAAAACATTTCACCCGGTCGTAATTTCAACAGCGTTGACGAAGCACTGGCGAAATACAAAACAGCCGCTATCAAAGATTGCATCTTCACAGCAGCGTACCTAAGCCGCTCACCAGAACTGATCAAAGTAGACGCCATCTAAAACATTTCACACACAAGGAACAAGACACATGAACACGCACCATGCAACTAAACACGAATTCGGATGGCTCTACAGAGGGTACTTGCTTGACCATGCGATGAACGAAAATTGCGATGAAACCAGGGAGTGGCGAATTAGCTCTAAAGACAGCAGCGGAGACTGGGAAGTCCACGACCAGTTTCGCACGCTTAAATTCTGCAAAGAAATCATCGACCGCTGGGAACGATGCCCCTTTCTAAGCACAGCAACACAGCAATCCTAACACCAACCATTTTATCACCAAAGGAACACACATCATGACCAATTTCTCCCAGAGCCCAGAACAACTTGGAACCGTTGCTGCTAACTTGTCCATGCACGGTGCCTGCTCACACGTCAAACGGAACAACTTGACCGTCCACGACTACGCCGCACTGACCGACGCCATCCGCACACTGTGCAAACAGAGTGTGTTTCAAGCCATCGACGATGCCAAGGAAGCAATCGCCTGCGGAATGGCTGCGGTTGCAGAACACACGTTCCGCGCATCGATGACCAAAGCAGGGTCAGACGCTGTGTTGGTGTGCTTAGAAAATGGCACCGTGACTGCTGCCACAGATAAATTGTCTTGATTGTTGCTGGGGGGGCTGCCTACGATGTTCATGGAGGTAAACACGTGGCACTGGATTCAAATCACAAAAATTGCCTGCGGTGTCGGAAACCGTTTTTGAGCGTTGACCGGACACGGAACTGGATCTGTCCAAAATGCAGTTCCGCACCAGATCCGTACATACCCAGAACATGCTGCACCAAAAGCATGCCCGCAATAGGCCCAGCAAACAAAATGGACGACTGACAGGAATGGCACCACTACCCGCCCGAATTGATGACGACTGGGCTGACACTAGCAGGGACATCTACAACCGATTGTATCGCAAGGGATACCCGCCAGGGTCACCACAACTAGTGGTCGATACGTTCAATTACTCCACGGAATTTAGACTCTGTGACTTAGGCTGTGGAAACGCTGTACTGGCTGGCGTGTTCGCAAATTATGTTGGCGTTGACGTGTCGGATGTTGCAATCAACCGCGCAAAAATTATCCACCCACAGCAAACGTTTATCCACGCAAGTCTCGACAATATCACCGACAAGCTGGCTGGATTTCATTTTGATTTGGCCCTGTGCTGTGATGTGATGGAACACGTGCCGACTGACCTAATCCCAAATGTGCTGGGCCAAATCTCGCAAGTAAATGCTGACCGATTCGCCTTTGGCATTTCGTGCAGGGAATCAGAATATAAAGACCACCATGGAAACTCACTCCACCTGACAGTCTGGAACAGCAGCCAGTGGATTGAAATCATTGACAGGTTTGTCAGCATCACACGAATCATCGCAGACGACACATTCCTGATTGTGGAAGCATTTGCAACGTGATATGTCTAGGCGACATATTAGGGGAAGTGGAAACGTTGGAAATTGAGGATTTTGATTTGTGGTGGTTCCTCCATTTGGGGTGGCTGCCTCGATTGCGACCAAACACCCCCCCTCCCCCCCCTCTGGGGGGGTAGTGCGTCCACGTCATGACCATTGAGCTGCTGCACGTCCTGCAGCCCGCTGGGAATGTGTAGCTGCAGACGCAGCACGACAACCATTTCCACATCTGTTGACATGCCTGGGCCCAGTCCCTCTGTGCTGCAGATGTCTGCAGATGCCCGCAGAGTCTGCGGCCAGTATCCCCGCACATGATGCCACCCCTCCCCCCCCATGCCTGCCCCACAGCCACCATTTCGCTCTGTGTGTCGCTTGGACCGACTTGCACGTGATTACGCATAAATGCCCGTGGGACGCCATACAACGCAGATATGGGGCTCTGTGTGCATCT